>Ga0209105_100039_pt1 | contig 47574 bp, 46 predicted proteins | sample SedPBSmetaG_FD_184158 | JGI IMG/M metagenome (GOLD analysis project Ga0209105, IMG submission 184158) | Freshwater sediment bacterial and archeal communities from Indian Creek, Illinois, USA to study Microbial Dark Matter (Phase II) -... | ecosystem: Environmental > Aquatic > Freshwater > Creek >...
CTATAGTTCTTTTGTCTATATCTCCACCAATAATTTTAATTTTTACTTTATCGCCTAATTTATATCTTTTTTTTGTTTTTTGACCTGTAATTGAAAAAGATTCTTTATCAAAAACATAAAAATCATCTTTCATATTTTTTAATCTTACCATTCCTTCTGTTTGAGTTTCAGTCTCCTGAACATATAGTCCCCAACTAGCAATTTTAGTAATAATTCCCTTTTTAATTTCACCAATTTTTTCAAGCATATATTCGGCTTGTTTAAAAGTAATAGAATCTCTTTCTGCTGATACTGAATCCGCCTCTTTTTTGGTTAATTTATCTGCTGTTTTTTTATAAAAAATTCTTTCTTCATTAGTTGACATTTTTCCTTTTAACTTTTTTTTAAGGGCTCGATGAATTAAAAGATCTGCATATCTTCTAATAGGCGAAGTAAAATGAGCATAATGGCTTAAAGCCATAACAAAATGTCCTTTATTATCAGTAGAATAAATTGCCTTAGACAGAGACCGAAGAATTATTGTTCTAATTAAAAATTCTTCGTCTGTTTCTTTCACTTTTTTTAATAAATTATTAAGTTCAATAAAAGCTTTCTCTTGTTTTTCAATTTTAATATTAAAACCGAGTTTTTTAAGAAAAATAATAGCCTCCTCAGTATTTTTTGCTTCTGGTTTTTCTGAAATTCTAAAAATACATAATCCCCTATTATCTTTTCCGCCAAGAAAAAAGGCAACCTTTTTATTTGCTAAAATCATTAATTCTTCTATAAGTTGTTGTGATTCAATTCCTTTTTTAATATAAATTTTAATTGGTTTGCTATTCTCATTAAGAATAATTTCTACTTCATTTTGAGAAAACTCTAAAGCTCCATTTTCTATTCTTTTTTTTCTTAAATTTCTAGTTATTTTTATCAATTCTTTTAGCTCTGACGCGTGAGGTCCATTTTTACCATTTAATATTTCTTGAACTGCTGTATAGGTAAACTTACGATTAGATCTAATAATTGTTTCTCCAAACCAAACTTTTTTTATATCTCCATTTTTTGACATTGTAAAAACAACTGAAAAGGTTAATTTATCTTCATTGGGATTAAGACTACATAGGTCATTTGAAAGTATCTCAGGAAGCATTGGAATGGTTCGATCAATTAGATAAACTGAAAAACCCCTGTTAATTCCTTCTTTATCAATAAAACTTTGAGGAGTAACCCAATAACTAACATCAGCAATATGTACTCCTATTTCATAGAGTTCTTTTGAAATTTTTTTAAATGAAATAGCATCATCATAATCTTTAGCTCTTTCCGAATCAATAGTAAAAGTTAAAACATTTCTAAAATCTTTTCTTTTTTTTATCTCTTCTTTAATTGCTAATTGACTTTTATTTTTAATATTTTCAGCCTCTCTTTTAACATTATCAGGAAATTCAATATCAAACCCATTTTCAAAAATAATGGATTCCATTTCCACATCATTATTTCCCTTTTCTCCAATAATTTTTAAAATTTTTCCAGTAGGATTTTTTTTAGGATCAGTCCACTTAATAAACTCTACTAAGGCCTTGGTATTATTTTTGAGACTAGAAGGAATCTTGGGAATAAATATTGGAACATACATTTTATGATCATCAGCAGTTAAAAAAGCAAACTTGCCATCTTTTTCAATTTTTATTGTTCCAACAAATCTTGTTTTCTTTCGCGATATAACTTTTTTTACCGCTCCAATTGTTTTTTCTCCCCCTTTTTTGGGTTCTATAGCAACTTCAACTTCATCATTATTAAGAGCAGTATTAAGTAAATGAGAAGGAATATAAATATCTTCATTAAGATTCTTATTAGAAAAATACCCCCCTCCAAGTGAAATTATATTGATAGTTCCTTGTATATTTTTTATCATAAATGAACAAAAGCACTTTAGCAAAAAATCATCATTTAAGCAATATTAAAAGAGAACTTTCATTCTCTTTTAAATAAAAAATCAACTACTTGATCTATTTTTTTAACATTTCTTTACTAACTCACTAATGTTCCTAATTCTATTTTACCGTTTAAAAAATCAACTACTTGATCTATTTTTTTAATATTAAACACAACAATTGGTTTTTTATTATCTCTACATAAAGCAAAGGCAGTGCTGTCCATTACTTCTAAATTTTTAATTAAGACCTCATCGTGAGAAATTTTTTCATAAAGTTTTGCGTCATTATATTTATTAGGATTTTTATCATAAACCCCATCAACATTAGTTGCTTTTAAAATTAAATCACACTCCAATTCACACGCCCTTAAAGCCGCTGCTGAGTCAGTTGAAAAAAATGGATTTCCTGTTCCACCGACAAAAATTAAAATCTCTCCTTTTTTTAAATATATCAAAGCCGCTTTTTTTGAAAAAGCTTCTCCTCCTAGACCTAAAGAAATAGGGGTTAAAACCTTAGATGAAACATCCATCGATCTTAATGTCTCTTGCAACGCCAGTCCATTAATAACCGTCGCTAACATTCCAATATTATCAGCTGCTACTCTATCAAATTTAATTGCATCACGACCCCTAAAAATATTACCACCACCAATTACTATCACTAAATCTCCCTTATGTTTTTGCTTAATTTTAATAAGAATTCTTGCAATTTTTTCAACTGCTAAAAACGATATTCCCTTTTTCTCTTTATCCTCTTCTCCTGCAAAAACCTCTCCACTTATTTTTAATAAAATTCTTTTATATTTTTTCATATTGATTGAATATTAATCTTACCCATTAAAAAAATCAATTATGAGTTCTTCCAAGAATAATTGTTTTTTCTTATAAAGAAAATTTTTTTCTTGTAAAAAAGAAATCAATTTAATTTTATTACTTTATTTTCTTCCTTTGCAAAAACCTCTCCACTTATTTTTAATAAAATTCTTTTATATTTTTTCATATTATTGATATATTAGCATTTTTTCTAAAAAAATAAATAGGCAGGGTGAAAATGATTGCTAAAAAGCCAAATATTGCGCTTAGTGTTAAAACATTACCTAAATATTGATTTAAAATTATTCCTAAAAATTGAGGAAAAAAGCCAAGCTTATGAAATATAATTCCTAAAATAAAAATAACCAATATTCCACCTAAAGCGTTTTTAATATCTTGTTTTGATGGCGCTAAACAAATAATAATTGAAATTATTAAATAGATAAAAATCCAAAATTGCCAATTTAGCCAATTTGCCATAATAAAAGATGGCAATTCTTGAATTGTAGTAATTTGTAAACCAAAAAGCCAAGAAAAAAATAATAATACTCCAATTCCACCTAAAATGGGAGCAAATCCAATAAACATATCTCCTAAAATTGGCAGTTTCGGCGAGCGATATTTTACATGCCCGCCTTGTTGAGAAAACAAATTAATTTCATCTATTTTTGCTCCGACTAGTCGGCAGGCCAAAGCATGTGAAAGTTCGTGAATCATTATTCCTGGAATTAAAAAAACATAATATTTCTTTCCAGACAAAATTTTTTTCCAAAGATTATTCAAAACAAAACTCAAACTAAGTAAAACAACCAACCACAAAAAAACATTAAAACTTGTCTCAATCATAAACCTTTAACTATTTTTTTAAATATTTTACCTCTTTCAGCATAGTTTGAAAACATATCAAAGCTGGTTGAGGCAGGTGAAAAAATAATAAAAACAGAAGAGTTTTTTTGTTTTAATTGTATTTGCTTGGCTGATTGATAAGCTAAATCAACAGCTCTTTGTAAATTTTTGACTAAGATAAGTTTAATTTTGATATTAGATAGTGCTTTTTTAATTTTATGTTTATTTTTTCCAAAAAGGATTATTAATTCAGTATTAGAATTTTTCAATTCTTTAGACAGTGGAGTGTAGTCCAAATTTTTATCTTGACCACCAGCAATAAGAATTTTTGGTTCTTCAAAAGCAGTAATTGCCGCGACAGTCGCCTGAGCAATAGTTGAGGCAGAATCATTATAAAATTGAATTCCTTTGATATTTCTAACAAATTCCAAGCGGTGTTCGTTTCCCCTAAAGGACTTTGCTGTTTTTATAATTTTTTCTTTAGGGCAGTCAAGGGATAAACAAAGAGAAGCAGCCATAACTGCATTTTTAAAATTATGTTTACCGCGAATTTTTAAGTCCTTTTGCCTGAATAAATCAAAATTTTCAACTGAAACCGGAATTTTTTGACCTTTACTTTTTTGAGCGATTAGTTTTGAATATTGGTTGTCTGAAAAAAAGAATATTTTATCTTTATTTTTTTGCCATTTTGCAATGCCGGCCTCAGCTTCAACATATTCTTTTAAGTTTTTATGAATATCTAAATGGTCTGGAAAAACATCTAAAATAGTAGCAATTTCTGGTGAAGTGTTTAAATCTATAAGTTGAAAACTAGAAATTTCTAAAACTATAATGGTATTTTGAGGAGAATTTAATTTAGAAAGTTGCGGTAAAAGTTCTATCGCTGGCTTGCCAATATTGCCAGCTAAAAAAACATTTTTACCACTCGCTTTTAGCATCTGATAAATTAAAGTAGCAGTCGTGCCTTTACCCTTAGTGCCAGCAACACCAATAATTTTACATTTTATTTTTTTTGCTTTTTCAAAAAAAAGTTTGGTAACGCTGGAAATTTCAATTCCAGATTTTAAGGCTTTTTGAATTTCTGGAAAATCGTAAGATACGCCGGGAGAGCGAAAAATAATATTAAATCTTTCAAGATTTTTTAAATAATTTTCTCCAGTTTGAAAAAAAATATTAGCTGATTTTTTATTTGAAGCCAAAACATTAGGATTACAATCACAAATCGTAATTTCAGATTTTTTGTAAATATCGTCCTTTAAAAGAAATTTAAGCAGGGATTGGCCCTCGCGACCAAAACCCAAAATAGCAATTTTTTTCATTATTTTTTATTTTTAATCTTAAAATCATTTTAGCAAAATTAATTTATAAATCCAAGACCCCACAAGACAACTTGAAATTTAAGTGGTTAGCTGTTAATCTTTCTTAATGATTGAATTTAACATTCTGAAAAAATCTAAAAAGAGTCAAGCTCGGCTTGGTTTGTTAAAAACCTCAAATGGTGAAATTGAAACGCCAGCGTTTGTTGCTGTTGCCACTCAAGCATCGGTTCGCACCCTATCCAGCGAAGAAATTAAAGACACTAAAACACAAATTTTAATTGCCAACACCTTTCATCTTCACCTAAGGCCTGGTGAACAATTGATTAAAAAAATTAATGGCTTACATCGTTTTATGAATTGGCCAGGACCGTTAATGACTGATTCAGGCGGTTTTCAAGTTTTTAGTTTGGGTTTTGGTCGAGAATACGGAATTAGTAAAGTTTTAAAAAAACAAGAAATTAATCTAATTTCAAAAAACAATCAATCTAATCTTGTAAAAATTACTGAACAAGGAGTATTCTTTCGTTCACCAATTGATGGTCGTAAAATTTTTCTTGGGCCAAGAGAATCAATTAAAATTCAAGAAGCATTAGGGGCAGATATTATTTTTGCTTTTGATGAGTGCCCGCCGCCATTAGCTGATTATAAATATATTAAAAAATCTCTTGAACTTACTCATCGTTGGGCTCAAATTTCATTAAAAACAAAAAAGTCCAATCAGGCGCTTTTTGGAATTATTCAAGGTGGAAAATTTAAAGATTTGCGTCTTAAAAGCGCTAATTTTATTGCCGGACTTGAATTTGATGGGTTTGGTATTGGCGGCGAATTTGGCAGTGATAAAAAAACAATGACTAAAATGCTCCAAATTATTAATTCAAAATTACCATCTCAAAAACCTCGTCATCTTTTGGGCATTGGCTATCCCGAGGATATGTTGAAAATAATTACGGCTGGAGTTGATACTTTTGATTGTACTGTTCCAACTCACTATGGACGGCATGGCATTGCCTTTACTTCTGAGGGTAAATTAGATTTATCGCAATCTAAATTTTTATCTTCAACTAATTTTCGTCCACTTGATAAAAAATGCGATTGCTCTGTTTGTCGTAATTATTCCCGCGCTTATTTAGCCCATTTAATTAGGGCTAAGGAAATCTCTGGTTTAAAATTTTTAAGCTTTCACAATCTTTATTTTTTCAATACATTAGTTGAAAAAATCAGAGAAAATATAAAAAATGGAAAAATATAAAGTAATTCTAAAAATTTAAGTTTTAAAATTTTTTACAAATTGGCTGCGGGGCTTGGATTCGAACCAAGATAGTCACCTCCAAAGGGTGATGTCCTACCATTAGACGACCCCGCAATGATTTAATTATTCAATAACTCAATTGCTTCAACAATCGCCAATTCTAACGGTAACTGAGGAATTGATGAATATTTTATTTTGCTCTCTGTTTCTAAAAAAAGATTTAAAATTTTGCAAAGCTCTTCTGTTTTTAATAAACTAACTTGTTTTTCTAATTTTTGCAACTCTTCTTTGGTTAAACCAAGGATAAACGAACTTTGCTCCCCTACTCCTGTTAATTTTAAAATTAAACCCTGTCTTAAATAACGAATTAGCGCTTTTGTAAATTCCTGTAAATCAGAGCCCTTTTCTTGGATTTCATTTAAAAAATTAATTGTTTCCGAAATTTTTTTATTAAAAAGAAAATCGCAAAATTGTTCAATCATTCTTGTTTCTACTATTCCCAATAAATCCTTTATTGTTTCAGCCTTAATTTCTTTATTTGTTAATGTTCCACTAAAAGATAAAACCTGATCTAATAAACTTTCAGCGTCTCTGATAGCACCTTCTGAATTTAGGGCAATTAATTCTATTGCTGATTTTTCTATTTTAACACCCTCTTTTTCTAAAATAGTTTCCAATCGCTTAATAATTTCTGGAACGGTTAATTTTCTAAAATCAAATCTTTGACAACGGGAAATAATAGTAGTTATCATTTTATGAATTTCAGTGGTGGCTAAAATAAAAATAGCATGAGCTGGCGGTTCTTCTAATGTTTTTAAAAGCGCATTAACTGCTTCTTTTGTTAATTGGTGGCATTCGTCAATTATAAAAACCTTGTATTTTGATTTAATTGGCGCAAATTTAATACCATCTCTTAATTCCCTTATTTCATCTATTCCTCTATTGGATGCCGCATCAATTTCAATTAAATCAATTGAATTTCCTTGCATAATCTCTAAACAGGAAGAGCACTTGTTGCAGGGCTCAAACTCTTTTTCTTTTCTATTTTGACAATTAACTGCTTTTGCCAAAAGGCGGGCTAAAGTAGTTTTTCCACTACCGCGCGGTCCAGAAAATAGATAAGCATGAGAAATCATTCCCGAGCAAATAGCATTAGTTAATGTTTGAACAATGTGTTCTTGTCCAATAATTTCAACAAATGTCTGTGGCCGATATTTTCTATATAAAACTAAATTAGACATGCTTTTTTTTATTTTTATAAAATAAAAATCCAATTCCAATTAAAATTAATAAGCCAAAACCAATTAAAAGATAATTTTCTATCGCTGATATTCGCTCAACATTAACATAATATAATTCTCCTGCCTGCCAACCAATAAGGCCCATTATGGTTGCTCTTACGAATGTACCGCTCATTGCTATTAAAATATATTTTAAAACAGGGTAACGAACTATTCCACAAAAAACTGCAATTGCAATAGTTGGAACAATCGGTAATAAGAATAAAATAAAAAAAATAAACTCATCGCTTTGACTATGGTTTAGTTTTTGTTTAATTTTTTCTAAGTCCTCCCATCTTAAACCAATCCACTTTTTGCTTTTTTCAATAATTGGTTTGCCTCCCCAATAAGTTAATAAATAAAAAATTAAAGAACCAAGGGTTATTCCAAGAGAAGTCGGCAATGCAATAATAAACATATTTTGCCATAAGACATTCCAGAAAAGACCATGAGCTGGAAGTAAAAAAAATCCAGCCATTATTGGTATGAGAGGTGAAGGAATTGGCGCAATTATTTGTTCAATTAAAGCAGCAAAAAACACCCCAAACGCTCCATACCCAATAACAATTGATTCAATAAAAGTAATAAAAACATCTATCATGAAGTCAATATAGCAAAAGTTGCACCAAAAAGCAAAAAATGTTAAAATGTTATTATGTTAAAAGTTTACAATACTCTAACTCGAAAAAAAGAAATTTTTAAACCTCTTAAGAAAAGAGGGGTGGGAATGTATACTTGTGGACCGACAGTTTACTCTTTTGTTCATATTGGGAACCTTCGGTCATTTATTTGTGCTGATATAATTAGAAAATATCTTGAACATAAGAAATATAAAGTAAAATATGTAAAAAACATTACTGATGTTGGTCATTTTACTGAAGATGATTTAATTTTAGGTCAAGATAAGATGCTTTTGGCGGCTCAAAAAGAGAAAAAAAGTCCTAAGCAAATTGCTAAATTTTATACTAAAGTATTTTTTAAAGACGAGAAAAGATTAAACATAAAAAAGGCTGATGTTTACCCTAGGGCTTCTCAATATATCAAGGAAATGATTGGATTGATAAAAATTTTAATTAAAAAAGGATATGCTTATCAAATTTCAGATGGAATCTATTTTCATGTGCCAAAATTTAAAAATTATGGAAAACTTTCAGGCAATACTTTAGATAAATTAAAAAAGGGGGTGAGAATTGAGCCAAATCCAGAGAAAAAACATTCAGCTGATTTTGCTATTTGGAAGTTTGCTAAACCAGAAGATCTATTACAATGGCCATCTCCTTGGGGTAAAGGATTTCCTGGTTGGCATATTGAATGTTCAGCAATGGCAATGAAAAATTTAGGCAAAAGTCTTGATATTCACACTGGTGGTGAAGATAATTTGTTTCCTCATCATGAAGATGAAATTGCTCAATCCGAAGCAATTTTTAATACAAAATTTGTTAAATATTGGATGCATATTAAACATCTTTTAGTAGATGGTCAAAAAATGTCTAAATCCAAAAGAAATTTTTATACTGCTGGAGATTTAGAAAAAATGGGTTACAATCCCCTATTGTTTCGACTATTAGTACTAAACAGTCACTATAGAAGCAAATTAAATTTTACTTTTAAAGGATTAGAGCAATCTAAAAAGAATTTAGAAAAAATCGATGAATTTATTAATAAGCTAAAAGCGAAAAACGAAAAACGAAAAACTACAACTAAAAAGTTAAAACTTTCAAATTTTGAAAAATCTTTTGAAAAAGCAATGGATGATGATTTTAACACCCCTAAGGCCTTAGCAGTTATTTTTGAACTAATAAATAAAGGAAATTCCCTTATTTCTAAAAATCTTCTTTCTCAAAAAGAGGCAAAAGATATTTTAAATTTTTTGAAAAAAATTGATAAAATATTTAATTTTATTTTTTGGAAAAAACCAAAAGAAAAAGTTCCTGAAGATGTCTTAAAGTTAGTCCAAGAAAGAGAAAAAAACCGCAAAGAAAAAAATTGGCAAAAAGCAGATGAATTAAGAAAAGAAATAGAAAAATTGGGTTATTTAATTGAAGACACTGAAAAAGGATTTAATCTTAAAAAATTATGACTAATTCACAAAACAAACTTCCCCCACAAGCAATTGACGCAGAAAAATGTCTGCTTGGCTGTTTAATGCTTGACAAAAACGCCATCATTAAAATTGCTGATTTTTTACATCCACAAGATTTTTACAAAGAAACTCATTCAGAGATTTATAAAGTTTGTCAAGAACTTTTTACAAAAGGAGAACCAATTGATATTTTAAGTTGTGCTAATCGACTCAAGGAAAAAGATAAATTAGAATTTATTGGGGGCAATAGTTATTTAGCCGAATTAGTAAACTCTGTTCCAACCGCCACCCATGTTTTTAATTATGCTAAAATTGTTCAGAAAAAAAGCATTTTAAGAAATTTAATCAATGCGAGCTATGAAATTGGACAGTTTGGTTATCAAGAAAATGAAGACCCAGATTTACTTTTAGACAAAGCAGAGCAAAAAATTTTTAGCATTGCCCAAAGTAGTTTATCTCACAGATTTTTATCAGTAAAAGAAAGTTTAGAAGAGGCCTTTGAAAGAATAGATAAATTATCAAAACACAAAGGGGGTTTACGTGGGCTGGCAACTGGTTTTACATCTCTAGACAATATTTTATCTGGTTTGCAAAAGTCTGATTTAATAATTTTAGCCGCCAGACCATCTATTGGTAAAACTTCCTTGGCTCTAAATATTGGCACTAATATTGCTATTGAGCAAAAAATTCCAGTTGGTATTTTTAGTTTAGAAATGTCAAAGGACCAGTTAATTGATAGATTAATTGCTGACCAGGCAGGAATTGATTTATGGCGATTAAGAACAGGCAAACTTTCCGGGGAAGGCGATGATAATGATTTTTCTAAAATTCAACATGCAATGAGCATATTGTCTGAGGCGCCAATTTTTATTGATGATTCTGCCTCTACAAGTGTTTTACAAATGAAGGCCTTGGCAAGAAGATTGCAAGCAAAAGAGGGCTTAGGGTTAATTGTTATTGATTATTTACAATTAATGGAGGCAAGAAATGGCAATGTTGGCTTAGTTCAACAAATGACTGAAATTTCTCGTTCTTTGAAAGGTTTGGCCAAAGAGCTTAATATTCCAGTTTTAGCTATTTCTCAGCTCTCACGAGCAGTTGAGCAAAGAGTACCACAAATTCCAAGGCTAGTTGACCTTCGTGAGTCGGGCTCAATTGAACAAGATGCGGATGTGGTTTTATTTATTTATCGCGAGGATCGCTATCGTCAAGATTCGACTAGAAAGAATATTGCTGATATAATTATTGCAAAACATCGCAATGGGCCAGTTGGTAAAGTTGAATTATATTTTGATGAAAGTCGAGCAGCTTTTAGAAATCTAGAAAAGGGTTATTCGTCTCTTGAAGAAAGTGAAAGTTAAAAAAATAGAGATTTAATCTCTATTTTTTTCTATTTTTATAATCTCTATTTCCATAAAGGGTTGACGGTGACCCTTTTTTACTTTATAGCGTTTTTTTGCTTTGTATTTAAAAATAATTACTTTTTTGCTTTTTCCTTGATTTAAAATTTTTCCAAAAACCTTAACCCCTTGAATAAAAGGAGTACCAATTTCTATTTTTCCATCTTGTTCTAATAATAAAACTTGGTCAAAAATCACTTCTTTTTCATCTATGATATCTAATTTCTCAATTTTAATTTTTTGTCCGGGCGAAATAATATATTGTTTTCCCCCAGTTTTTATTACAGCTAATTCCATATTTTTATTTTATTTTAATTTTTAATTTAATTCTTTTATTTCTTCCGTCTCCATGCTTATCGAATGAGGCGGTTCTATATCAACATAAGATGGATTTATTTTTATTAAACGATTAACTTTTTCTGAAAATAAACCAAGTCTCTTCTCTGAACTATCATATGCCGATTCAGCATTTTTAATATGATTTCCCAATCTTCTAAAACTTTCCGTTAATTTTACTCCATCTTGTTGAATTTTATCAAGTCTCTTTAATATTTCTTGAGTTTGATGAGAGACTTGAGTGTCCCTAAACCAAGATTCAATAGACTTTAAAGCCACATAAATAGTATTGGGAGAAATAAGGGTTACTTTTTTCTTTCTAGCATATTCTGCAATATTCTCATCTTTTAAGTCAAAAAATATATAATGAAAGATTGCCTCAGCGGGAATATACATTAAAGCATAGTCAACTGTTTTTTCTGATGGTAAAATATATTTTGTTGCAACTTTATCTATATTAAACTTAATATCTTGAGTAAATTTTTTTTGAAAAAAAATTCTTTCCTCATTAGCTTTTGCTTCAATTGTTTTTAAAAAATTATCAGAAGAAAACTTGGCATCAATAGGTAGTAATTTTTTATCTGGAAGTTTTAAAACAAAATCAACTTGTTCTCCGGAAGAAAAAAGATATTCTGATTGATAAAGTTCTTTTGGAAAATATTCACCCAAGATATGTCCTAATGTTGCTTCTCCCCATTGACCACGTAATTTGGGCGATTTAAAAATTTCCTGAAAAGAAGAAATTCCCTTCATTGTTTCTTGAACCTGCTTCATCTCTTCTCTAATCTGAACTGTTTCTTTTGTAAAAGAAGAAATCTGTTGATGCATTGATTGGGATGTATTATCAACACTACCCCGAATTTCTTTTAACTGATTAATCATTAAATCGGTCAATCGTCTTTCTAAATTATTTATTACTTCATTTTGTCCTGATCCCTGTTTAATTTTTTGAATAAGAAAAAAAACAGCTATTCCCATTCCTCCACCAAAAATCAAAAATATTATAATAATAAAAAAGAACTGATCCATTTAAAAATAATAGCATTTTTTTATTAAACAATCAATATTTGAGCTAAAACAAAGATTAAATAAATAATTAAAAGAAAAATTCCTTCTTTTTTTGTAATATTATTACCAACCCTAATAAATAATAAAAAAGAAATTGCGGCAATTATTAAAAATATTCTAGCAATAACCAAAAGAGAAACATCAAGAGCAGTAAGCGTAATAGGAGATATTAAGGCAACAATACCTAGTACTAAAGAAGCTGCGCCAATTACTGCTCCCATTATACCCCCCACAACCATCCAATCATCGCCTTTTCTTGCTGCTTGAATGCCAAAAAATGTTTCTGGCAATGCATTGCCTGCCCCAACTAATAAAATGCCAATTAAAAATAAGGGCATATTAAATGTATTAGCGAAAAAAATAGCTGAGCTTACTACTCCCTCTGCTGCTAAAAAAAGCAAAATAAGAGCAATAATAAGCATAAAAAAATTTTTAAAAACATCTTTTATTCCCATTTGATTATTAGCTTCATCAAAAACCCTAGTATATCTTTCTTGCTTAGAAAAAAGCCATGCAATATAAATAAAAAAAGTTAAAAGCAGTATTATTCCATCAACCCTAGATAAAGTATGATCAGCGATTAATAATAACGGTAAAATAGCGATAATTAAAGTAAAGATAGCTGTTCCCTGAACCGTTCTGCTTTTAATGGTCAATCCATTCTTAGAAATTAATGCTGCTAAAGCAATTGCAATTGTCAAATCAACAATATTTCCACCAATAATTTCCCCTAATGCAAGACTGGGTATTCCATGAATTATTGAGCTTATACCAACAAATAAGTTTGGTAAAGAACCAGCAAAGGCCATTACAAAAAAAGCAAAAATAAACTCTCTTAAGCCAAAAAATTGAGCAATTTTTGTTAAAGATCCAACAAGTAATTTGCTAGAAAAATATAACGCTAAAATTGAAAAAATAAATATAAATATATAAAAAATTATCATGTTTTTATTGAAAAAATATAGAAATAATCCCCAAGGTTAAAATTAAAATTAAGAAATAAGCTAATGGCTTTGATAAAGATAAACTCCAGGACGGAGTTTTTTCTCCTATAATCTTAGCCTTAGAATGCATTAAAATAACTAAAACTCCTTCTATCCCTAACATTACTCCACCAACTAGCCCAATTGCTACTATAAAATCCCTTAAACCAAGAAAAAAAAGAATAAATGGTCCAAAACAAGCTAAAAACCAAGCTAAATTTTTAGACATTTTGAAATCATACCAAAATACTTTTTGTAAAGTCAAGCCAATAGTTAGATAAGAGGTAAAAGTGGTTAAAATACCAAAAAATAAAGCAATGCCAATAACCCAGTTATCAAGAAAATTCTTTAGTCCAGAGATAGCGTCTTTTGAAGTAAAATCACCACTAATACCGGTAATAATAAAAATAAAAAAAAGATAGATTAAAGCAACAAAAAAGATTGAAAGAGGAATTATTTTTTTTAATTCTTTTTCTTTTCCAGACGTCATTTCTTTAATTTCTGGAATTAACGCTAATCCCCAAAAAGAAAAAAGAATTACACCATAAGGTAAGAAAAGATAATTTAAATTAAATTTAAATAAATTTTCTATTTGAATAAGATTAAAACCTTCTCCCAAAATAGTTAAAAGAATAACAATAAATAAAATTACAGAAACAAATCCTATTATAGTAATAGATTTAATGCCAAAATAAATTAAAAAGGCTCCACTAAAAAAATAAATAAGAGTATAAATATTAATATTACCGCCAAAAATTGGAGAAAATAAAGAATATAGAAACATTCCTCCAATAATAAAATAAGCAAGTAAAGCCCCTCCAAGGCTAAAAATAGTTACAATTGAAGCAATTACTTCTCCCCATTTACCTAAATATAAACGAGCATAACCAGGCAAACGATGAATTCCTTTGGTTCTCATTACTACTTCAGCAAAAAGAAGATGTAAAAAAACTACTATTAATCCTAAAAACAAAAAATAAAACAAAATAGTCCATATGCCAACCTTACTGGTAATCCAAGGTAAGGCAAAAAAACCAACACCAATAATGGTGCTCAAAAGAACACTTAATGGATAAATAAGGCTTTTCATTTTTTATTCTCCTTTAAGTTTTCTTAAAGCCCCAAGCATCTCTACTGGAAACAAGATAGTGGTGTTTGGTTCTTTAGCCGCATCACCTAATGTTTCAAGATATCTCAAAACAACAGGTTCAACATTTAAAATATCACCAGCTTCTTTTAATTTTTGAGCTGCCTGATACTCACCTTCTGCTAAAATAATCTTTGCTCTTTTCATTCTTTCTGCCTCAGCTTGTTTAGCAATTGCTCTTTGCATATTTTCAGGAATCTCTATATGCTTTACTTCAACAGCAGTTACCTTTATTCCCCAGGGATCAGTTGCTCTATCAATAATTTCATGAAGTTTTTCATTAATTATCTCTCTTTTACTCAAAAGCTCATCTAAGGTTGAGCCGCCAACTACTCCACGTAAAGAAGTTTGCGAAATTTGAGAAGTAGCTATCATATAATTCTCTACTTCAATAATTGCTTTGCCAGGATCAGAAATTTTGAAATACAAAACCGCATCAACTTTTATTGAAATATTATCTTCAGTAATCACTTCTTGAGGTGGTACGTCTAACGTAATTATCCTCAAATCAACTTTGAGCATTCTATCAACAATAGGAATTATTAAAAATAATCCAGGGCCTTTAATTCCGATAAATCGGCCTAAACGAAAAATTACTCCCCTTTCATATTCATTAGTAATTTTAATCGCTTGAGGAAGAATTATTAGAGCAATAAAAATTACTCCAAACCAAGAAAATAAAATATCAATTAACATAATTTCACTATGAGGGTATTTCCCTCAACTTTTACTATTTCGACCTTTGCGCCTTTCAAAACTGGCTTATCATCAACACTTTTAGCTGACCAGATTTCCTGATTAATTTTCACATAGCCGCGAGGATTAAGTTCTTTAGTAACTTCAGCCATAAGGCCAATTAAAGATTCTGAACCAGTTACTGGCTTGCTTTTAAATGTCTTTGCCACTTTCCTACCGACAATAACAAAAAAGACACAAAGAGACAAGGCCGCTCCAATAACTAACATTGTTGTTGCATCAAAAAACTCAGGAGTAAAAAATGGTTCAGCTCCAAAGGTAAAAATTCCCAAGACAATGGCAATTGTTCCAATGATTCCCAAAATACCAAAGCCTGGTTCACCAAACATTTCTATTAATAAAAGAACAAGGCCAAGCAGTAATAATCCAATTCCTAAAAAAGAAAAAGTAATAAATCCCATTCCCCAAAAACCAATCAAAAGAGCAATTATTCCAACAATACCGGTTATTTCAAATTCGCCCGAGCGAATTGCCATAATAAGAGCTAAACCACCAATAGTTAAGAATAAAGAGATTAAATGAGGATGAGAGAGAAAATTAAAAAGCTTATCAATAAAGGTGGGTTTGATTGTAAAAAACTCAACATTAATAATTCCTAATTGTTGAAAAACAATCTCATGAACATCTTCGGCAGTATTATCTATTACCCCTTTTTCCTTTGCTTCTATGCCAGTTAAAGTTAAGTTTTCTCTAACAAATTTTTCAGCTATTTCTGCATTCCTTCCCTCTTTCTCAGCTAAGCTCTTCATCCAAGAAGCCATTGCCTCAACCATTTTTTCAGCTGCACCCTCTCCTGTTCCTAAAATTACTGGTTTAGCGGCTCCAATCGAAGCATTAGGATGAACAATTGCATAATCCGCGGCCATTAAAATAAAGGTGCCGGCAGAGTAAGCCCAGCCACCTTCTCTATAAACAAAGACAATAGTTGTGATTTCTGTTTCCAAAATTAAATCAATAATTTCTCTGGTTGCCTTGACCAGTCCGCCCGGAGTGTCTAATTTAATCAGAATATAATCTGCCCTTTTTTCTTCTGCTATCCTAATTGCTCTGGCTAAATATTGAACTGTTCCGGCTTTAATCTCATCTTCTATTTTTATTTGAGCCACTAAAACTTCTCTCTTTCCCTGTTCATTATTATTCACACTATAAACATTACTACCTAATAAGAAAAACAAAGCAAAAATTAATAAACTAAAAAAAATTGTTTTTTTCATAATAATTTCTCAATTAATTGCGCAGGAACACGACCCTCTAAAAGAATTATAGCATTTTTTTCTCTTTCAATAAAACTTTTAAGTTTTTCCAAAATTTCTTTTGGGTTTTCGATGAATAAAGAGTTAGGAGCTTTTTGTTTTATTTCTTCAAAATAATCTTTTGTAATAATTATTGCTAAATTGCAAACCTCATTTATCTTCTCCCCTATTTCTTGATGAACCCTTTTAGAAGCTGAACCAAGTTCAATTAAACAGGGCATAATAATCACCAGCTTTTCATTATTTTGTCTAAGAGTTTTTAAATAATCCAAATGAGTAATAACCCCAGTTGGATTAGCCGAATAAGTGGCATCAATAATACTTAAATTATCATTAATTTTTTTAATCTTAACTCCGGGAAATTTGTTTTTAATCTTTTCTACTGCCTGAGAGATTTCTTGTTCACTCATTCCTAATTCTTTTGCCACTATTTTCGCTCCTTCAATATTTTCTAAACCAGTAATGGACACTTCTTGACCATAAAGAAATTTTTTAATTCCTTTTGTTTTTTCATAAAGGTCAACGCAATATCTATTTTTTGCATTAAAGAAAGCCATTCCATCGTTTGGTAAACTTTCAATCAACTCTACACCACCCTCAGCTGAAAGTAAGTTTTCCATTGAACCAAAAAGAGCTAGATGCTGTTCATTTACTCCAGTTATTATTCCAATCTTAGGTTTAACAATATCACAGATGCCTTTTATTTCTCCTTTTCTGTAAGCGCCCATTTCACAAATAAAAATTTTATGTTTTTTCTTTAACTTTTTAAGAACAAAGTTAGCAATTCCTATGTCAACATTAATATTACCTTTTGTTTTTAAAACTTTATATTTATGAGAAAGGATTAGGGCGAGAAAATCTTTAGTTGAGGTTTTTCCATAACTACCGGTAATCCCAATAACTAATAAATCCTTAAATTGAGCCCTTTTTTGTTTTGCTTTTTTAAAAATGCGATTCTTTAAAAAAACTATGAATGGCTCAAGCGCTAAAACTAAAATGGAAGAAAATAATGGGGTTAAAACAATTAAAATAATACCAGGAAGATAAAAAAGCCATAAAATGGCTAATCCAGAACCAATAAAAAAAATAATTATAATTTTTTTCGTAAATTTTGGATATTTGACTCGTAAAAAAGAAGAAATAATTTTTTTAATTCTTTGGGTTTCAAAATGAGCTCTAAATCTATCTAGACGATATTCCTTTAATTGCCAAAGCCAAAGCCAAAAAAGAAAAACTTTAACAAAAACAAAAAACCAAAAAATAAAAAATAAAATAGTGTTTAATTCCATAATTAAAACATTTGTTTAATTTTTCTTAATATTTTATAAATTTGATACCAAATATTATTAAATATTATATCAACACCCAAAGGATATTCTATTTCTGTTCCGCCAAAGTGTTTTTTAAAACTAGTTACTCCAGGAAATTTTTTTTCATCAACTCCCCAAAAATCACTTACTTTATATCCCATCTTTTTACTATAAAGAATAATCTCCCAGCGCAATAAATCTGCTCCTTTTAGCCATCTATATTGATAATTTGAACCAGTATGAAGAAAAGTCGCCTTATTTCCAAAAAAAAGAATTATACTGGCAATAATAATTTTTTTTTGATATTCTGCCAAAAACATTTTTACTTTAAAATCTTTGCTATTTGCCTTAAAAAGTTTTTTGTAATGTTCTTCTGGATGGGAAAAAAATTTTTGTCTCTTTTTTGTTTTTTTTAGTAAATTATAAAATAAACTTAAATATTTATTTGATATTTTTATTTTCGCCCCTTTCTTTTGAGCTAATCTTATATTATATCTAGTTTTTGTCTGAACATTAGCTAAAAGTTTATTTTCCGTCTTATCTAAATCTAAAATTAAAGTTTTTTGTGGTTGAATTCTTTTTAATGCTTTTTTAAAAAGAAAATTTCTTATTTTGGGCAAAGGCTCAATCGGCTCTATTCTAAAAAAGAATGATTTTTCTTTTTTAGCCAATTCCTTTATTTTTTTTAAAAAGAGATTAAAAGACTCTTCTTTTTCTTCTAGAGAAGAATGTTTATTAAAAACTGGCCCATAAGGAAGATAAAAATAAGTTATAAAAAAATTTTTTTCTTTTAAAATCTGTGCCTCAAGAAGCTTTTTACCATCCTTACTATCTATTTCTATCCGCCATACTTTTTGCAAAAATTGCTTTTTAAAATCGCCCCACTCAAAAGACTGAAGAAAACTTCCATTATTATTAATAATAAACTCGTTCCATATATCTTTTTTATGGTCTTGAATAAAATTAACCTTCATAAACCCAATATTTTATAATGCTAACATATTTAACAAATAAAAAAAATACATGGGTAACACCCCCTGTATTTTTTATCACTTACGGAAAGTGTGTAATTTAATGCTAAAGATTATTAATAAGGGCAATAATTCTATTCGTCAAACCATTAGTAACATCAACAACGCTTGCCCAAAAATTTCTGAGCCAAATAATTGGTGGAATTTCTATCCAGATTGGGGGAGCTGTTCCAATATCTATACTTCGGATAAGAGTACAATTAAAAGCAGGATCACCAGTGCCAGTGGGATCAGTAACTGTAAGGCGAACATCATGTCTTCCAGCTACAGAAAATGTTGTGGTTGGATGTTGAAGTGTTGAACTACCAATTGTTGCTCCAGCCCTTATAAATTCCCAAGACCAAGAAGCACAAATTGTTGTTGCAGTACCCCCTGCTCCAGGACCAAAACATTCAGTATTGTCAGTAAACTGAACCACCTCATTTATTATTGGTCTTATTGGAGACCAACTAAAACGAACATTGGGTGGCCTATGAACTTGTGTCGTAAATGAATTAGTTGCTGACCATGTAGAAGTAGCATTAAAACTATCCCAGACCCTAACTCTCCAGTGATAGCCAGTATTCCAGGCAAAAAGATCTAATGGAGCAAAAGAAACACGAGCATTATGAACAGCAGTAGATGTCACCCTTCCGCTATCTATAAAAAGAGGACTAAAAGCTGTATTAGTTGCTACCTGAACTTGATAAGCTATTTGAGTATCTCCTGGGTCATGAAAAGTCCAAGAAAAAGTATGACGTTGAGGAGCAAGACAATGATTAGCAATATTTTCAAATGGCGGTCTTACTTCTGGCACAACATTAAATATAGTAGCTCTATAAGGATTTGTGCAACGAGGAGTAGGTAGCTCTGGATTATTACAATTAAAGCTTATCCAACCAGTTACCATATTTGACCAAGCCCAACCTGAAAATTCATTAATTGTAAAATCAACAGTAACACCATAATTGGGGCCTCTCATATTTATCCAACCATCCCAACCATCACCATGTGCCAAAACCCTTGCCCAACCAGAAACTGTGCTTGTGGCTAAGCCAGGATTATCAACTCGAGCCGAATGATTAGGTGTGGCTGGATATGGACCAACAGGATCAAAATCGATCCAACCAATATTTTGTGACCAAGCATGACCAATTAAGTTACCATCTGCGGCAACACTAACAGCATAAGCGATTGATGTTCCTGTGGATGGACAATGAGCAGGTGCTCCCTCAGCAGTTCCTTCAAAAGTTCCATTACCATTAGGATCACAATTTCTACTATTAAAACTAATCCAACCAATATTATTTGACCAAGCCCAACCAGAAACACCCCTCGCTAAAACATCAGAAGAAAAGCTCAAACCAAAAATTATTAAAAGAAAAAGAACTATTTTTTTATTAAGACTAATATTCATGTATTTTTTTATTTTTTATATTGCTCGACCTTTAAGGTATAAATTATTTTAATAATATCAAATCCTAAAGCCTTGTCAAGAAAGAATTTTCTGTATTAAATACTAATGAAATTAAAATGTATTGACAATAACATTTTTTTGTTTATTATAAGATTAAATTCAAATTTATGCAAGAAAAAACTAATCATTACAAAGCTAACCAAAATTTTTATCTTAAAAAATATTGGGAGAATAATGATGGAACAAATCTTTACCGGCCAAATGGTTTTGAAAATTTACCAGAAGATATTTATAGAGCCTTTGCCGCAGAGATAGATAAAGATGGAAAAGTTCTTGATCTTGGCTGTGGAAACGGATTAATGCTTAAATATCTAATGCTCACTTCTGGCCATAAATTGATTCCTTTTGGTGTTGATTTTATGAAGTTATCAATAAAACAGGCAAAAGAAATTTTACACCCTCAATATAAAGCTAATTTTACAATTGACAATGTAATCAATTATTCTTTTAATAAAGGACCTTTTGACTTTATCTTTGTTCCCTTACATCATATCCATTCTGATGATAGAAAAGAATATTTGGATAAGATTACAAAAAATTGCACGGAAAATGGTAAGGTAATCTTTTATGAATATTCTGACTCTTTAAGGGCAGAGGGGCAAGAATGGATAGGCGGATGTTCAGAACTGAAAAATTGGAAACTTGAACGAAAAGATTATCCAGGCGTCTCTATCGGTGTTTGGAAATATAATTAATATTTCAAGCCAGTAAAAAGTTTCTTTAAAAAACTTATCAAAAAATTTAAGAAGCCGCTTTTTTTCTCTTTTTGCCCCTGCTCTATTTTTGGCTCTATTTTCTGCTCTAATTCTATTTCCCATGTTTGACTAATCCCACTCTTCCACTTTTCAATTTTTTCAGGAGCAATCTTTTCATCTTTTGTTTTTTCTTTTAATTTTCTAAACTCAATTAAAAGTTTATCAAGATCTTGTAATATAATTTCTTTTTCAAACTCTTCTACTTTTCTATTTTGATTCTTAAAAACTATGTCCCAATAGGCCTCCTTCATAACTAATAGCATTTTAAAATTATATTTTTTATTAAGCTTAAAAATATCTAACTCAAATGTCCTAGTTTGTAAAAAATGAATTGGAACCATTAAAACCCGATAACAGTGCAGAACTGCCCTAGGTGCAAAATGGTTTTTAAGCCTCATAATTTCATCAGTTGGCTCATAACAAGAGTTGGGAGAACAAAGAGACATTAATCCACGATAATCAAAATTAGCATCTAAATAAACCGGATTAGAAATATTTTGAAAAAATTCAAAACCTAAATAATCAGGAAGGTGAGTCAAAATATATTCAAGTGAATATAAATTAATATCAAATACCCCACGACCATCATGAACCCAACTCCAACTGCTTTTGGCTGTAAAAAGCCCATGCATATCATAATCAAAATTTTCGTTTGCCCAACCAAAAGCCTGACTGCCAGTTAAGCTTAAACATAGAATTTTGCCACCACTTGGTAATTTAGAATTAATTATATCAAGAAGCTCTTTTAACTTCTCTGGTTTCATTTTATTAGAATTCATTTAGTTTGTTGTACGAACTGATATTCCTCGAGCCCATATTTCTCCTTCTTCTGTAATAATAAGATAAATATTAGCATTGTCTCCCACTACTATTTGGTTAAATTGAATTGTTTCGCTTAAAGGCACAACCCCTGGTTGCTCTGGTAATGCCCAACGAGTAATATGAATATTAGGCTCCACTTTTACCTCAACCCTGTCTTGATTACGGGCAATAATAAGGCTATTTTCTTTTATTTCTATTATTTCTCCAGTTATATTCGCGCAAAAATTATCTAATGTTCCGTGGTCTATAAACATTTGTACTGCCCTTTCTTTTTCTGTTAATAAGTCTTGAATATTCTCTTGTGGTTTTTCTCTAAACCAAATCATAAACCCCAACCCTATACCCAGTATAAAAAAAATTAAACCAATGATAATTGTTAAATTTATTGTTTTCATAAAATTTATTTAAATAATTAATTTTTATTTTTCGACCTTTTTAATTTATTCTTTTCTCCTTTTTTATTTATTTTCTCTTTTTTTTGTGTTTCTTTTTTTCCCTCCCAATTAATTATTCTTGGTTTTTTCAAAAGATAAAAAGAATTGTTTAATCCAACAAAATAAGGTGTTTCTACCTGGACCACACCGTGATAACTATTCCAAATTACAGAGCCATTTAATAAATTATAAAGCTCTTGAGCCAACTCCTTATTAATCTCCTGCATTACCTTAAACCAAATTTTACCTACTTCTTTAGTTGCTTGACAGGTAGGAGAACAAGAAAGATGAGCAGTAATTCTTGGTCCAAAATAACGTAATATTCCATTGCATTCTGGAAAGCCCCTGACTTTACCCTCTAACCCTACCCAAATAGGACAAGGGTCAATCGGAAAGTTATTAATAAAAAAATCTATACAACACTCAGGGTAACCTAACATTTGACCAATTGTTCTATGGTCATTTTTCAAATCTGCCTCTTTAAATTTCTGGCCATCTTTATAATTTCTAGTTAAACAACCTTGCCAAACAAAAGGTTGTCCAGGCTCTACTGATTTAGTAAGAGCAGAAAATCCTGATGAAATAGCCCTTTTTCTTATAGGGGTAAACATTAAGCCGTTTTTATTAATTCTATCTAAAAAGGACTGAAAATTATCTACACTCACATCAACAATAGCTGCGGCTCTATATTTTTTCTTAACCATCTGTTCTTCTGTGCGCAAAAACAATTCTGATATTTTAGATAACTTATTAGGCCATTCCTCATATCCTTGTTTTGGTATAATTCTTGTAAAATCTTGAATCATATTTTATTTAAATAATAATATTATAAATCTTAATTGTGACTATCGCCATGATCCGCCCAATCTCCATGATCTGAATCAGCGTGCTCATAACCAGGCTTTGTTTCTTTTATTTCTTTTTCTAATTCCATCGGAAACGATCCTCTTCCAGAAGCATCATTATGTGATTCGTCCATATGGTCTTGATGTTCTACTTGATCTCCATGATCTGAATCAGCGTGCTCATAACCAGGCTTTGTTTCTTTTATTTCTTTTTCTAATTCCATCGGAAACGATCCTCTTCCAGAAGCATCATTATGTGATTCGTCCATATGGTCTTGATGTTCTACTTGATCTCCATGGGGCTGATCTTGATGATCCGCATCAATAGATTGTTGATTAGATTTTTGCTTGACATCACAAAGATTTAAAGAAACATCAAGATGAGATAAAGTTTTTTCATAAAACTCAAACAAAGCATACCAAAGAGGACAAAGATATGTTCGGTTACGCCAATCATTATTAATTGTCATTGTTGGGCAACCACCATGACAAGCGCTCCAATATTTACAGCCCTGACATCCACCAAATTCTTGAGGGGTCTGAGACAATATCTCGTCTCTGGTATTATATTTTATTGGATGGCGCAATAACATATATTCTTGGTTGATTCTCATACAGTTGGTTAAACTTCCATCTTCTAATAATTCAGCCGCTGAAGGAGTGCAAAACGGATCACAACCAGAAAAAGAGCAAACTCGCGATTTTCCCTTTAACCCATTTACAATATCAATTAAAGGGCTCCATTTTAAGTTATGTTTAAGGCAGAAATCAGCTAAGTCAAGATAAACTTCTTTAATTCTTTTTTCATCTAATTCACATTCCGGCGCTCCACCACAAGGATTAATTCGACCATTAATTCTTATTTTATCCAACTCTAAAAGATAATTTTTTAATTTTCTTAAACGTTTATCTGTCCCAGCATTTGCTTTAGTAATAACCATTATTATAGATACACCTACTCCTTGTTTGGCCATTTTTTTAATTTTTTTCTCAAGTTCAGGGTCTTTTTTAAGTCGGTGAAAACGATATTCTGATAACTCTCCAGGGCCATCGTGAGATATGCCAACTGAAGTATTACATTCTTTAAAAATTTTAATAAAATCATCATCAATTAAAGTGCCATTTGTTTGAATACTGCTTTTGCCAGTAAGTTCTTTCATTTTCAATAAAAGGGTTCTAACATCTTCTTTGGGCAACATTAAAGGTTCCCCTCCATGTAGGCACATTTCAGGGTGAGAACTTTTTAATTCTTCCATTCTTTTTAAAATTATCTCTAAGTTATAATTCATTTTTGTACTATGTTTTTGACGATAACGTCTTTCATAACAATAGTAACAAAAAATATTACAACCTAAGTGAGGGATTACTAATAATATTGACATAGAATGTTTTTTTAATTTTTCCCCTAAGCAATTCTGGGATCATCTTGATGGATAGTGTCTGAATGAGCTGTATCGCTATGATTTGACCAGTTTGAGTGAATAGTATTGCTGTGATTTGACCAGTTTGAGTGAATAGTATTGCTGTGATTTGACCAGTTTGAGTGAATAGTATTGCTGTGATTTGACCAGTTTGAGTGAATAGTATTGCTGTGATTTGACCAGTTTGAATGAACGGTGTCGCTGTGAATGTTCCAATCCTCATGAATATGAGGAAAACCATCATTATGAAGAGCACTATCACCATGATCACTATGATCTCCATGAGCATCGCTGTGACCTGTTGCATCTGAATGAGCTCTGTCGCTGTGATTTGACCAGTTTGAGTGAGCTCTGTCGCTGTGAGGAGTTGCATCTGAGTGAGCTCTGTCGCTGTGAGGAGTTGCATCTGAGTGAGCTCTGTCACTGTGAGGAGTTGCATCTGAGTGTACAGCATCAGTGTGAGCCACATCACTATGCCATCTGGTTTTTGTATTATTTCCTTGAGCTATATAATGAATCCATGCTCCTTCTAACCAAAGATGTCCGGCTGTGCCTAATCCACTTAGCACTTCTCTTGGTAAAAGCCTAACTGCTCCAGCTGAATCAGTATAGCGAAGATGTTCGCCTTCAACCCAAAGAAAACCAGCTGTGCCAGTTTGGCCAGTGGTTGTTCCTGTCTGTGCTCTAACAGAACCCATATTATCTATATAACGGAGTTCTGTTCCTTGAACCCAAATGTGTCCTGGTGTAGCCATAAATTTAATAAAAATTGAAAATTATTCTATTAGCTAAACATATTCGTTCCTACTGGAATTCTCAAGCGGCTTGGTGCGTGAAGTGTGTCAGTTTGAGTTGTGCCAACTACATGTAATCTCTGTGCCGGCGCTGTTGTCCCAATACCGACGTTGCCGTCGCTTCCTCTTATTGTTAATGCTACAGTGTCAGGCCAAGTAAAAGTATCTGTTGCGGTAGTGCGATCAATTCGAAAATTACCTCCATCTGTAACTATTCTATATTGATTCCCAGCTCCTGTTACATCTGTTTCTCGCAATATAATAGGTACGGCCGTCGAATTAATTTGTAACCTCGCCCCCGGCGCTGTCGTCCCGATGCCGACGTTGCCGTCAAATATCGCATTACCTCCTGAAACTTGTAATCGCCCCGTTGGCGCTGTTGTCCCGATGCCGACGTTGCCAGCGGTGGGGTTCAATGCCAATGAAGCCGCAGCCCCAGCAGTATTCATTGCTTGTATCCAGGTACTCCATGGCGAGACGCTCAATGAACCCATGAAGGTATATACATCACTACCACCGATTCTCGCTGCTGCCTCTGCTATGCTGACTCCTGGCTGTCGTGCTCGTTCGACATGGAGCACATTCCCCGGCGCTGTTGTCCCAATACCGACGTTGCCACCGTGAGGATTCAAAACAATATCCCTCCACGCCACACCAGGTTCGTGATGTCGAATTCCAAAGGCGGTAGCGCTCTCTTCGACAAACTCCAATCCACGCGCTCCGCTAGGAGCAGTACCACCCAAATATATCCTGCCTGCGCCATCGAATCGTCCAGATCCTGCCACATGTAACCTCGTCGCTGGCCCCGTGGTCCCGATGCCGACATTACCATGTTGGACAATTAGGCCAGTGGCTGCGCCGCCAGTATTCAAAGTTAAACCACCAGCCTTGATTTGACCAGCAGGTCCTGTATGTAAAGGCGGAAACACATTTGCTCCTGGCGGAGTTGCCCCCGGCTCTGTCCAAGCCTGAGCTGTTCCAATCAATCTAGAGCCAAAAAGTTTAGTTAATCCTAAAACCCCAACAATTGTCAATATAAGTTTTAGAAATTTTCTCCTATTAAAATTTATTTTTTTATTTATTGTTTTATTTATTGTTTTCATCGCTTGATGTTGATTGAAAAACCTCATCTTTTTCCTGTTTAAGATTTTCCAACTCTTTATCAATTTCCATTTTACCTTTTTTAAATTCACCAGTAAAACGACCCATACTACGGGCCAATTCAATTACCTTTGGTCCACCAAAAAGAACCGCTCCGACTATCACTAAAATAATGATTATTTCTATAATGCCTAACATAATATTTTTATTATTTTATTATTTTATTATTTTATTTAATTTTTGTTCGACCTTTAGTTTTTTATCATTTTTGCCTCAAGTAAAATCACCCTTCTTTCTAAAGCACTAAAATCCTCAACATCTACTTTTTGTTTTAAGCCACCCTTTATAAAACTAATATCAACTTTCATAATTTCAATATTTACCTTCATTGCCCCAATATTCTCTTCAATAGAAATAAATTTAGCGTCATGAGAATCTAATTTCTCTTCAATAGAAATAAATTTAGCGTCATGAGAATCTAATTTCTCAATAATTGACTCATGCTGTTCAGCAATTAATTTTACTTGACTCTTAAAATCTTCGGCAACAATAGCTAAATAATTTTGATATTCTTTTCTTTGTTCATTAAGAGATTTGTCAACGTGTTTTTGAAAATCATCTTTCTGCTCTTTTAAAATCCCTTTTAATTTTTGTTCATTTATTTCCATAAGATTATTTAAATTTTATAACAAACTTATTTCGCTGTCAAGCAATAACCTAAAAAATAAAGAGAGGACAGAGGAACAGAAAGCATAAGCATTGTTATTCCGCTTCCATCTGGTGTTATTATAGCAGAAAAAATTAAAAAAGTAGAGACCGCATATCGCCAATTATTTTTCCAAAAATCTTTTTTAATTATTCCAACCCAGCTTAATAATACCATAAAAATCGGCAAAAGAAACATTATACCGCTAATTAACATTATTCCCAAAACAAAAAAAATAAATTCATTAACAACAAAAAAGGGTATTACTCCCATCACTACTGGAAAACCATAAAGTATTTTAAGAGTAGTTGGAATTAAAATAAAATAGGCAAATAAACAACCAATTATAAATAAAAAGAAAGAAGGAAATAAAATTTTTAAAATTTGTTTTTTTTCTTGTTGAGAAAAAACTGGAGAAAAATATTTAGTAAACCCATAAAGAAAAAATGGTAAACTAGCAATAAAAGCCAAAAAAAGAGAAACTATTACTTGAGCTAAAAAAGCAGATAAAGGATTTAGAGCAACTAATTCTACTTCAAAAGGGACTAAGTCTTTTTGGATTTGTTGAAAAAATAAAACAGAAAAAGAATGTTGGGTTGGTAATAGCCCTTTTGGACCAAAAGCAAAAAAGAAAATAGTAAAAAAAAGAAAAACAGTTAAAAAAGAAAATAGGCTTTTTTGCAATTTTTCAAGCTCTTGTAAGAATTCCATTTTTTTATTTATTCTGGCGCTGTTAATGCTTCAAGCAATCTGCGCATTTCTTCTTGTTGTCTTCGAATTTCAATTTCAGTAAGGGGTTCAATGTCTTCCGGGACTACTTCTGGGGCTGTTGTATCTTGAATAATCTCTTCTATTGTTCTTGGTTCATAAATTATTTCTTGTTCTAATTGTCCTGGTGTTTCTGGTAATGGCTGTTGTTCTTTTGGAGAAAAAACCCAAAATAAAACAACTACTAAAACTATAATTAAAACTATCAAGAAAAAACTCTTCTTATTAAAAAGATTTTTTAATTTATTCATATTAATGTTCATATTATTTTTAATAATATCAAATCCTAAAACCTTGTCAAGGGGATTTGCTCTTTACATTCTTTTATGCTATATATTATTATTACTTATGGTAAAAACAAAACAACTGACAATTGAAGGAATGGAAAAATTGAAAAAAGAATTGGACCATTTAAAAAACACTAAAAGAAAAGAGATTGCTGAACGCTTGCAGGAAGCGATTTCTTTTGGCGATCTTTCAGAGAATTTTGCCTATCAACAAACAAAAGAAGAACAGTCTTTTTTAGAAAATAGAATTTATGAACTTGAACAAATAATTAAATCAGCGGTTATAATTAAAAAAAATAGACAAACAGACAAAGTTCAGGTTGGTTCATTTGTTTTGGTTGAAATGAAAAAACAAAAACAAGAATTTCAGATTGTTGGTTCGGAGGAAACAGATCCTTTTCAAAATAGAATTTCTTTTGAATCGCCACTAGGAAAAGCTCTTTTAAATAAATTAGTTGGAAGCTTAGTAGAAATTGAAACGCCTAACGGCAAAGTTAGTTATAAAATTTTAGAGATTAAGTAAATATTTTAACTATTTTTTGCGCGTGTAGTTCATTGGTAGAACGCTTCTCTGATAAAGAAGAGGTAGAAGGTTCGATTCCTTCCACGCGCATTTTTTTAGGGCCCTTGGCTCAGTTGGTAGAGCGTTTCATTTGCAATGAAAAGGTCGCCGGTTCGAATCCGGCAGGGTCCACAAAAAAACCGAGCAGTTAATAACTGCTCGGTTTTTTTGTTTTAGTTATTTAAAGTTGTTCCGAAAGAGCTATCTTTAAGGTGTTAGCTCATTACCTTGGTGTTAAAAACAGAATTCTCAGTTTTCAACACTAATCGACGCTAATCTTTCTAAATAACTTAAAAAGATTTAAAAATGTAGTAATCCACGGACAGCTTCCGCTACCCGTGCCTTGTTACAACTTAGTTCTAGTCACCAACCTTAGCTTATGCCCCAATATTATGGAGATTTCGGCTATTGCTGGCTTCCCTAACTTGATGGGCGGTGAGTACAAGATTCAAGAACATATTCATCGCCACATGGCTGATTGGCGATTACTAGCGATTCCGGCTTCATGAGGTCGAATTGCAGACCTCAATCCGAACTGAGACCAGCTTTAAGGGATTAGCTCCGCATTACTGCTTAGCAACCCATTGTACTGGCCATTGTATCACGTGTGCAGCCCAGGGCATCAAAGGGCCATGCTGATTTGGCGTCATCCTCGCCTTCCTCCTAGTTATCCTAGGCAGTCCTCTATGACAAATAAAACATAGAGTAAGGGTTGCGCATGTTACCGCATTTAAGCGTGCGTCTCAAGATACATGCTGACGACAACCATGCAGCACCTGCCCAGCTGTCCTTGTGAGAAGTTCTTCCTTTCAGAAGAATGTCAACTGGGTGTCAAGCCCTGGTAAGGTTCTTCGCTTGTTGTCGAATTAAGCCACATGATCCACCGCTTGTGTGAATCCCCGTCTATTCCTTTGAGTTTTAGCCTTGCGGCCGTACTTCCCAGGCGGAACACTTAACGCGTTAGCTTCGCCACTTAAAGGGTCGACACTTCAAATAGCTAGTGTTCATTGTTTACAGCGTGGACTACCGAGGTATCTAATCTCGTTCGCTACCCACGCTTTCGTCTCTCAGCGTCAGGATCGTTCTAGCTGAATGCCTTCGCTTTTAGAATTCCGGTTAATATCAACGGATTTTACCCCTACATTAACCGTTCTGTCAGCCCCTAACACCCTCTACCTCACTGGTTTTTTCTGCAGTTCCAAAGTTGAGCTCTGGAATTTAACAGAAAACCTAGTAAGGCGCCTACAGACTCTTTACGCCCAATAAATCCGGATAACGCTTGAGGTCTCTGTATTACCGCTGCTGCTGGCACAGAGTTAGCAACCTCTTATTCCTCAGGTACTGTCACCCCGCCCTCTAGGCTCTATATTTAAACTTTCAATTTAACAAAGTTTAAAAAAATTAATTAAGTTTTTAGACTTTGTCATAAAGCATAGAGGGCGGGGTTCATCCCTGAGAAAAGTTTTTTACACCCCGAAGGGCTTCTTCAAACACGCGGCGTCGCTCCATCAGGCTTTCGCCCATTGTGGAATATTCTCGACTGCAGCCTCCCGTAGGAGTATGGTCCGTATCGCAGTACCATTGTTGGGGAACGTGCTCTCACACCCCCTACCCGTCATTGCCTTGGTGAGCCATTACCTCACCAACAAGCTGATAGGCCGCAGACCCATCCTAAAGCGTCTTACGACTTTACCCTTGCGGGACTATTGGGAATTAGTCCGTCTTTCGACGGATTATACCCATCTTTAGGGTTGATATCTACGTGTTACTAACCCGTTTGCCACTAGCCAATACTTCGCATTGACACACTAATAAACACAAATAAGAAACTGATAAACACTGATAAAAATTATCTGTGTAAATCTGTCTGATATCCGTGTAAATCCGTGGGTCAGTGCGAAGCACTGACTCGTACGACTTGCATGCCTTATCCACGCCGCCAGCGTTCATCCTGAGCCAGGATCAAACTCTCAAATAAAAATTTTTTTCGAAACAACTTTAAATAACCAATGGCTTCAAAATAAACAAAATAAATAATTTATTAAATTTTTAATGTGCTTTCTAAAAAATCTTTTAATCTTTTTTTATTCCAAAAAATCTTTTCAGCTTTTTTCATTCCAAAAAATCTTTTAATCTTCTTTTATTATACTTTTTAAAAAAAATTTGTCAAGCCCATAAACCCAAAAGCCTAGGAGAGGAATCGAACCCCCAACCTTCGCTTTACAAAAGCGTTGCTCTGCCGATTGAGCTACCTAGGCATTTTCTTTTTTCGCGCATGTTCTCTTAACTTTTGAAGTAGTTGAGAAATATTATATTCAATTTTTAATGTTAAGATTTTAACCTTAGAAAGTGTTTTTTGTAAAAATATATTAATTTCAAAAAAAGTTTTTTCTATAAAAGAAGAATTTTTAATTCTTTGCCAAAAAAGTTTAGCTTCCTTGAAAAAGGAGCTTAGCTCCTTTTCTTCCGGCATATTTTTTAATTCTGGTATTTTTCTATAAACAATAATGCTAATGCCAATTAAACTTAAAACAAAAATTATTAAAATAATTAAATTAAACATTAATATTTTTATATTTCGTACTTAATAAATTTTTTTAAAACAATATTTTCTCCTAACCTTACAATAGATTCATTAATTAATCCTCCCACTGTTTTTGCTGTATCTTTAATCCAGGGTTGCCTTAAAAGAGAATCCATATCATCACAATACATAGCGGTGATTTGTAGACAAATTTCGTGAGCAAGTGTTTGAAAATCTTCATTTTTAGCAACAAAATCGCTTTCACACCCTAACTCTAAAAGAACGCCAATCTTTTTATTAGAATGAATATAGCTGGCAATAATCCCCTGCTCTGTTCCCCTTCCGGCTTTTTTATTAGATAAATCTTTTCCTAATTTTTTAAGAATTTCTTTTGCTTTTTGAGAATCGCCATTTGCTTCTTCTAAAGCTTTTTTACATTCAGCAAGCGAAATAGCAGTTTCTTCTCGTAGTTGTTTGATTTGATTAATTGTTATCATTTGATTTTACATTTTCTATCGCTTCCTTTAATTTTTCTAAAATATATCTAATGGCTGGTATAGCGTCATCATTTGCTGGTATAGGATAATCAGCTAAGGCTGGATTAACATTAGTATCAGAAATACCAATAATTTTTATTCCTTTAATTTTTGCTTCTTTAACCGCTATATTATCTTTTTTCATATCTAAAACAAAAATAGCCTCTGGCAATTTTTCCATATTTTTAATTCCTCCAAATTTTATTTCTAAATTTTTCAGCTCTTTATCAATTTTAATTCTTTCTTTTTTAGTATATTTTTCCAACTCACCTTCTATTTTTTTCTTTTCTAAGTCTTTAAAATGATTAACTCTTTTTTTAATAATTTCAAAATTAGTAAAAGTTCCACCAAGCCATCTTTCATTAATATATGATAATGAACATTTTATAGCAAATTCTTTTACTAATTCCTTAGTTTGAATTTTTGTTCCAACTAAAAGCAAGGTTTTATTTTCTGAAATAATTTTTTGAATAAAACCTAAAGCCTCTTCTAATTTTTCAGCGGTTTTCTGAAGATTAATAATATAAACTACGCCCTTTACTCCATCTAAATAAGGCTTCATTTTTGGATGAATACGAGAAGTACAATGACCCATATGTAAACCATGCTGAGCCATTTCTTCAGTGTTAATATTAAATTTATTTTTTTCTATTTTTATCATATTTTTATATATAACATACTCCTCTTGATTTTTCAAGGCCACGATGCTAATATATAATTATGAAAAAAAATATTCATCCAAAATATTATCAAGAAGTAAAAGTTCATTGCGCTTGTGGCAACATCTTTCCTGTGGGGTCAACAAAAGAATTGATTGAAACTGAAATTTGTTCAAACTGCCATCCTTTTTATACTGGAAAAGAAAAAATAGTTGATACAATGGGCAGAGTAGAAAAGTTTAAAAAGAGAATGGAGAAGCGCAAAGCCTGAAACGTGAAACGTAAAGCATGAAACTTGAATTTATTAAAATGTTTCATGTTTCAGGTTTCAAGTTTCACGATTTACTATGCAATCAATAATTATTGAGATTAGAGCTGGGGTTGGTGGAGCTGAGGCCTCTCTTTTTGTTGCAGATTTATTAAAAATGTATTCAAGATATGCCCTTAGTCAAGGCTGGCAAGAAAAAATTTTAAGTTCTAATCCATCTGAATTGAGTGGTTTAAAAGAAGTTATTCTTGAGTTAGGAGATAAAAACGACAATATTTTTTCTAAAATGCAATATGAGGCTGGGGTTCACCGAGTTCAAAGAATACCCAAGACTGAAAAAGCAGGAAGAATTCATACTTCCACTGTTTCCGTTGCGGTTTTATTAAAACCAAAACAAACTGAAATGATAATTAAGCCAGAAGAATTAAAAATTGATCTTTTTCGTTCTTCTGGGCCAGGCGGGCAAAATGTAAATAAAAGAGAAACTGCAGTAAGGATTACCCATCTTCCAACTGGCATAATAGTTGCTTCTCAAACCGAACGAAATCAATCCCAAAATAAAGAAAGTGCAATGGCAATTTTACAAGCTAAACTTTTAGAAAAAAAAGAGATGGAAAGTGTTGGATCAATGAGCGAAAAAAGAAAAGCTCAAATAAAATGGGCAAAGAGAGCAGAAAAAATTAGAACCTATAACTTTCCTCAAGATAGAATCACCGATCATCGAATTAATAAAAAATGGCACAATCTTGAAGCCATTATGGACGGCAACCTTGAACCAATTATTAAGGCATTTGAAAAAGCAAATTTCTAAAATACAGAAAAAATACACGGGTACAACCCGTGTATTTTTTTATCTTGGGATAAATATCATTCTTTCACAAGCCGCAGTCATGGTGCCATGATCAATAAATATCTGAAGACAATTAATTCGTTGAACAACTTGATTTCCATAAAAGGCAAAAGCAGGATTAGCCCAATTTCCACCAGCAAAATATTGTAACGCTGCTCTTCTTTCATTTGTTCGACCACCTAAATCTCTTAAATATAAACCTGAGGCCAAAAAAGCATGACGGATATTCCAGGGATCTGGATTTGGAATAAATTCTTCTAATATTGGGCGGCGATTTATCCAAGTTGAAGGAATAAATTGAGCTGGTCCCATTGCTCCTCCCCAACCACGTGCCATTGGACAAGAAATAAGAGTTTGCCTCGGATCACGCCCAAGCTCTCGCGTAATATTTAAAAAATGAGGAACATCTCTTCTAGGATTCATTCCTCTTGCTTTTCTTTCTCCAGTTCTAATATGAACACTTTTGCCAGTCTCAAAATCAACTAAATGACATCGACCAACGTTTCTTCCCAAAGCTGACTCTTGGGTAATAATTGCTAATAAAAAAGCTGGTCTAATACCTGTTTTTTGCTCAACCCATTGAGCTAACTCTAGGGCTTGAGTAAATGTAGGAGCATCTGGTATATCAACTAATACTAAAAGTCGGGCTCTGATTTCAGCTGCTCTTCTTTCTACATCTCTTTTTTTTCTAAGATATTGCTGATGCTCGGCTTCAGTCATTCTCATTAAACGTTCTCTTTCTGCTCGCGCTCTGGCCTCTTCTTCTCTTCGAAGAATTTGACCTGCAACTAATCTCTCTGTATCTTGCCTTCTTTCTTCGGCAACCTCTTTTTGTCCAACTAAGCGAATATTAAAAACTTTTAATCTTTCAAGAATATTTTTATTTTCAATATTAAGCCTTTCTAGGGCAGTTAAATTATTAAAAAAATCAGAAAGGGTTTGTCCAGCAAGAAAAACTTCAATAATTGGGCGCTGGTCTTCTCTCTTAATCACCCTTAAAATAGCGCCCAACTGTTCTCTTGATTTTTGAATTTCTAATGACGTTTCTTCTATAGACAATTCAGTTTTCATAATTTCAGCATCAAGTCTTCTCATCTCTATATTGCCTTGTTGAATTTGAGCATTCAATTGCCCAATTCTATTTCTTAAAAAAGAAATTTGCCTTCTAAGTGTTCTTTTTTCTTGTTCGGTTTTACGGATATTTGCCTCATATTGTCTTTCTAATTCTTCTAATTCTCTTAATTGAACTTCATACGCTCGCTGTTGTTGCAATCGTTCCTGTGGAGTCATTGCTAATCCCTGAAAATTTGGCAAAATCAAAACTATTATTAAAATAAACAATATTATAATTTTGAATTTAGAATTATAAATCATAGATATTATAAATTTATGATTCTTTATTAATTTCTTCTTTTCTCTTTTTTTCAACAATCTTGACCTCATCAACTTTTTCTTCTATCGGTTTCTTTAATTCTTCTTCAATTTTTTCTAGTGGAGCAACTAAAATAACTACCTCATTCTCATCCCTTAAAATTTCTACCCCTTTTGGAATAATTAAGTCTTTAATTAAAATAGTATCCTCAAGGGTTTTTAGTTTTTCTAGATTAACTTTAATTTCTTTAGGAAGATTTTGTGGTAAAGCCTTAACTTGTACTTCATGAAAATTTTTAATCAAGGTGCCTCCTAATTCTTTAACCGCTATTGAATCTCCTTCAAAAATTAAAGAAATAGTCGCTTCAGTTTCTTCATCTAAACGAGGTTGATAAAAATCAATATGAATTATTTTTTTAGAAAGTGGTTCTGTTGTTATTTCATAAATTAAAACTAAGTTTTTAGTTTTATTTATTTCTAAAGAAATCAAAGAACTTTCTCCTACTTCTTTATAAATTTTTTCAAAGTCCTTATAATCCACTTCTATATGTGTGGGATTCTTATGAGTTGCCCCATACAAAACTGCTGGTATTAAACCTTTTTGTTTTAACAATTTTACTTTTTTACCTATTATTTTTCTAATTTGAGATTTAAGAGTTAACATATTAAAATTTAAATTTTATTAATTGAGCCAAATAATTTCATCTTTTCTTCAACTACGTTTTGAACTGCACTAATAACCATTGGCATATATTTATAAGAAGTACTTTCTAATGGATTATCTTTAAGAACTTTTTTCAAGGCATTAGTATAAGCCATTCTTATTTCAGTATTAATATTAATTTTAACAATTCCTAATTTTATTGCCGCTCTAATATCTTTTTCTGAAACACCAGAACCGCCGTGTAAAACTAAAGGCATTTGCCCAACAGCATCGCTGATTTCTTTTAAGATTTTAAAACTAATATTGGTAGGGTTAATTCCATGCGAAGTACCAATATTCGTGGTTAAGCTATCAACCTTAACTTGTTGAATAAATTTTTTAACCTCCTCTATTTTGGTTAAGTCCTTACCAACAACACCAACCTCTCCTTCAACTATAACGCCTCTTTGATTAGCATATTTTATTACTTGTTTTGTAATTTTAATATTCTCACTCAAAGGCAATTCTGATCCATCAAAATGAACTGCTTGATATCCTAAATCTATCGCTTCTTTAATATAGCTTAAAAATCTTCCGTGGTCAAGGTTTAAAAATATTGGCAGTCCTTTTTCTTCTCTAAAGCTGTTTACTAAAGCAACTGCCTGTCTCAATCCAATAAATTGACTTTCTTTTACTGATGTACCAACAATGACTGGTGATTTCTTGCTTTTGGCAGCTGTTAAGATTGCTTGAAGCTGTTCTAGGTTAGAAAAATTAAACTGACCAATCGCCCATTTTTCTTTTTTCGCTTTTTTAAAATAATATTTGAGTGTTTTTACCATTCTTTTTTTACTACTTTTACTTTTTTAAATTTCTGTCCATTTTTTAATATTCCTTGTTTTGCTCCCCATTTCTTTATACAAGAAGCAGAATTAGCAACTGCCATTTGAATTGAAAATACAATATCTCCCCCACTTTTAATATAACCAGATAAAAACCCAGCGCCAAAAGCATCACCAGCGCCTGTTTTATCTAATACTTTTTCTTTAATGGGTAGGGCTGAATATAAGAAGCTTTCATCCGATACTAATACTTTATTTTCTCCATTAGTTAAAATTAAAATACCTTGAAAAAATTTTTTAATTTCTTTAATTAGTTCTTCTTCTTTTAATAAATAATTTTTAATTAAAGTTTGAGCTTCTTCTTGATTTAGAAGCAAAATATCAATTTTTTGCAAAATAGGAGATAAAGTTTTTAAAGGTAAATTTAATTGAGAATAGCTGGGATTCGCCATTATCTTAATTTTATTATTTTTTGCAAAGTCAATTAATTTTTTAAGCATCAATTGATTTTTATTACTAAAAGGCGCTAAGTATAGCCATTTTGTCTCTTTAATTTTAGATAAAAATGGAGAAATATTTAAAATTTCTGAAGCGCCTTTATAAACCAAAATTGTCCTATCTTTTGGAGTGGAAAAAATAACTGAAACATTAGTTGGTTTTTTGTCTGTTTTAAAAATAAAAGATTCAATTCCCTTTTCTTTTAATTCTATTAAAATTGCCTCTCCTTCAATACCTTTTCCAACCACTCCACAATAAGCTGTTTTTAACTCTTGGGCAGAAAAAGTAGCCGCTGTATTTGTTCCGCCTCCACCTGAATAAAAATGAATTTCTTTTATTTCAATTTTATGCCCAAAAGGCAATAAAATTGCTTTTTTAATATTATCTTTTTTAAAATCACCAACTGGAAATTGCTCAGCGCTCAAAAAAATATCCCTGCTCGCTGACCCGAAAGTAATTACATCATATTTATTAGACATTTTAATAATAATTGCCATAGGTGCGACCTATGGATTTTTTCTCACTTCTGCTAATTTCAAAATTGTTTTGATTATTGTGTCTGGGCTTAGGGAGATCGTTTCAATCCCCTCTTTCATTAGAAAAGCGGCAAAATCTGGAAAATCGCTTGGTCCTTGGCCGCAGATTCCGCAATATTTATTCTTTTCTTTACAAATTTTTATAACTTTAGCAATCATCTGTTTCACTGCTTCGTTTCTCTCATCACCAATATGGGCAATTCGGGCATTGTCTCTGTCTAAACCCAATACTAATTGAGTAAGGTCATTTGAGCCAATACTCATTCCATCAAATATCTCTAAAAACTCTTCAGCTAAAATTACATTAGAAGGAACTTCACACATTACAATTACTTTTAAATCATCTTTACCCCTTTCTAGTCCTTGCTCTTTCATTAACGCTAATACCTTTTTTCCCTCTTCTACTGTTCGACAAATTGGTACCATTGTCCAAATATTTTTTAAGCCAAAAAGTTCTCTTGCTCGCTTTATTGCCTGACATTCCATTTCAAACGCTGGTTTAAATTCTTTGTCATAATATCTGGAAGCGCCACGCCAGCCAAGCATTGGATTTTCTTCTTCTGGTTCAAAAAAATGGCCACCAATCAAATTACGATATTCATTTGTCTTAAAATCAGATAATCGGATAATAACCGGCTTTGGATAAAAGGCAGCGGCAATTTGAGCAATCCCCTCTGCTAATTCTTTGATAAAAAACTCTTTTTTATCTTTATATTCTACCGTGATTTCGTTAATTTGTTTTTTTAATTTTTTATTTTTTAACTTAGAAAAATGGTATAAAGCTAATGGATGAATTCTAATTTTTTCAGCTAAAATAAATTCTATTCTTGCTAATCCAACTCCATGTTGTGGTAAAAACGAGGTCTTAAAAGCAATTTCTGGAGCGCCAAGATTAACCATAATCTTTGTTTTTAATTCTGGAATCTTTTTTAAGTCATATCTTTTAACCTTAAAAGAAATTTTGCCATCAAAAATTCTACCGTTTAATCCCTGAGTACAATCTACTGTCACCACCTGATTATTTTTTAAAACCTCAGTTCCTTTCATCGTTCCAACAATACAAGGAATGCCTAATTCACGACTCACTATAGCGGCATGGGCGGTCTTACCTCCTTCATTAGTAATAATTGCTGAGGCAATTCGCATTGCTGGTAGCCAATCTGGGTCAGTCATTTTTGTCACTAAAACCTCTCCTTTTTGAAATTGAGCAATTTTTGAAACATCAGAAATTATTCTTACTTTTCCCTGTCCAATTTTATTTCCAATCGCAATCCCAGTTAAGACCGGTTTTTTATCTGTTTTTACTTCATACTCTTCGTAAAAACTTTTTGCTTCTTTAGAGCGATGAATTGTCTCCGGCCTTGATTGAACAATAAATAATTGACCGGTTTTTCCATCTTTTGCCCATTCTATATCTTGAGGAATTTTATAATGTTCTTCAATCAAGCAACCCCAACTGGCTAAACATAAAATTTCTTCATCAGTTAAAGAAAATTTTAATTGTTCATTTTTCGCTACTGCTATTTCTTTTAAGCCACCAGCCTTACCATAAATATATTTTTTTGTCTTTCTCCCTAAATCTTTTCTGATAATTGCTTGATGTCCCTGTTTTAGAGTTGGCTCAAAAACATAAAAAGTATCAGGAGTAATTAGCCCCTTAACAATCATTTCTCCAACGCCCCAGATAGAATTAATTAAAGTGACATTAGAAAAACCGCTTTCTGTATCCAAGGTAAACATCACTCCAGAAGAAGCCAAATCGCTTCTAACCATTTTTTGAACTCCAACAGAAAGGGCAAATTCTAAATGAGAAAAACCTTTTTCTTCCCGATAAGCAATTACCCTATCAGTAAAAGTAGAAGCAAGGCATTTTTTAATTGCTGATAATAATTCTTTTTCTCCCTTAACATTTAAAAGTGTCTCAAATTGACCAGCAAAAGAATCGGTGGGAGCATCTTCGGCCACTCCTGAGGAACGAACCGCAACATCTGTTTCTTTTTGATTATATTTTTTTGATAATTCTTTGTAAGAATAAATAATTTCTTCTTTTAAATCATTAGGAAATTCTGATTTTAAAATAACACTACGCGCTTTTTTGCCCACTTCTTGTAAATTTTTAATACTATTAGGATTAAAATTTTTAAAAATCTCTTTTAGTTTTTGTTTAATTTTATTTTCTTTTAAGAAATGCCAATAGGTATCAGTGGTGAGGGCAAAACCATCAGGAATATTAACTCCTTTTGAACTTAATTGAGAAATCATCTCGCCAAGCGAGGCGTTTTTCCCACCAACTAAAGGAATATCTTTTTTAGAAACCTCTTCAAACCACTTGATATATTTTTGTTTTTTGTTCATATTATTATAATAACAATTATAATTTAAAAGTCAATGAAAAATAAATATTACTTTTATGATCTTCATGTTCATACAAAAAATTCACCAGACGCTATCAGCTCTATAAAAGAATTAATTAAAATTGCCAAAAAAAGAGGATTAACTGGATTTGCGGTCACAGATCATGATAAGGTGTATCAGGGAGAAGAAGAAATTGAAGGAATAACAATAATTCCCGGATCAGAGATAACTTTAAAAGATGACTCTCACCTTTTGGCTTATTATATTAAAACCCCCCTACCAGAAAAAAAACTTACCTTGGCAGAAGCGGTTATTGCTATTAAAAAACAAGGCGGCTACAGTTCTTTGGCTCATCCAATGAATACAACAGGAGGATATTTTAAATGTGGAGGATATTTTAAGATTAAAAATAGAAAAACAGAAGAAATAAAAAATGCCTTAAATATTGTTGATTGTGTAGAATTGGGAAATGCCAATGAAACTAATCAATCAAGGGCTTCAACTAAAAAAATGGTTGAAAGTTTATCTTTTAAAAAAACATATACTGCTGGATCTGATTCTCATACCCCATATTCACTTGGATTGGGAATTATTAAAACAAAAAAACCCTTAACAAAAAAAAATTTTCTTAAAATTATAAAAGATGGAGAGATAATAATAATAAAAAGGGTTAGTTTTGCAAGAAGAATATTGTCTATTATTGAACGATTATTTGTAACAATAGCAAAAATTACTTTTTTATATAACAATAAAACATTTAGGAAAATTTTTTATAAAATATTCTATCGCATATATCTTTATGCTAAATATTTTTTATTTAAAAAAAAGAAAAAAACATTTAATTTTCAAAAGGAGTTGTGACCCCAACCGGATTCGAACCGGTGTTACCAAGATGAGAACCTGGCGTCCTAGGCCTCTAGACGATGGGGCCTTAGTTTTTAAGACACTTCTACTAAACTTAATTCAAATATTACGCTAACAAAATTACACATATTTCTTTTTAAATTTTTCAATTTTATTGATTTTACCATTACTAAGATTCAAAATCAAATATTAAGTTAAAGATAAATTTATTTTTTTATATGATCAAAGAAACTTAAGTTTTAATAAAAATTATTCCACATCATAATCAGGTGGTATTTGTCGTAAATTTATAATATGTCTAGCCAATTCTTGAAAAATTGGCGCTGCTGAAAAAGAAGAAGACCTTACTCCTTGTGGTTCATCAAGCTTAATCATTATTACAAATTGAGGATTATAAGCTGGAGCAAAACCAACAAAAGCATGAATTGTTCTGTCAGAATAACCTGGTTTGTTGTACCCAAGAACTACCCAGGGAATTTCAGCAGTGCCGGTCTTGCCAGCAACATAATATCCAGGAATTTGAGCTCGTCTATTCCAAGGATGATTAATAGTGTCAACAAGCATCGTTGTAAGTTGGCGCGCTGTTTCTAAAGAAATAATTTGCTGATAATAAGTTTCTATATCTGTATCAGTTTTTTTAATAATTCGTGGATTAACCATTCTTCCCTGATTTGCAATAATTGAAAAGGCGCGAACTAATTGAATTGGAGTTATACTAATTCCCTGGCCAAAAGAAGCGGTTGCTAAATTTATTTCTCTTCCCCTTCTTAGTTCTTGATTATGAAAAGCAACTTCTCCTTGCAATTCAACGCCAGTTAAGTCAAAAAATCCAAACCGTTGTAAATATTTAACAAATACATCCAAACCAACAAGTTGCGCCACGTAAACCGATCCAGTATTAATTGATTTTGCTAAAACTTCTGTCATTGTTCTTTCTCCCCAAATTCTATGATCAAAATTCCGAATAATATGTCTACCAATTTCTACCATTCCTTTATCAATGTATTTTGTTTCTGGGGTAATTTTCCCTTCTTCTAATGCCGCGGCCATAGCAAAGGTCTTCATAACTGAACCAGGTTCAAAAACCTTTGAAATTGCTGGATTTTTAAAAATTCCTAAATTATTAAATTTAGAAAATTCATTTGGGTTAAAATTAGCAAAACTAGCCATTGCTAATATTTCTCCATTTTTAGGATTCATTACTATAATTTGGCCATTTTTAATACTGAAATTTTCATAAGCTTCCTTAAGTAGTCTTTCAGCTGTGAATTGAATATTATAATCAAGGGTTAATATTATATCTTGTCCAGTCCTTCCGCCATCTTCAATTATTCCTCCAAGAACACGACCAAAAACATCTCGTTTTCCTCTTTGAAACCCCTCTTCTCCTTCTAATACTTGATTAAAATAACCCTCTATTCCATATTGCCCCTCTCTCTCATCACTAACAAAACCAACCACTTGAGAGGCTAAAAAATTTTGAGGGTAATATCTAAGAACCTCTTTGCCAAAATAAATACCAGGAAGATTTTTTTCTTTTAATTTATTAATTTCATCCTGAGTTAATCGACGTTTTAATAATTCAAAAAAACTATTTTCTCGTGTAATTCGTCTTAAAATAAAATCCTTATCTAAGGCAATAATTTCACTTAAAACAATAGCTGTTTCTTGATGATTTTTAACTTTTGTCGGTGAAGCAAAAACATAAAAAAATGTTCTATTTATTGCCAATGGCTCTTCATTGCGAAAAAAAATTTCCCCTCTCTCTCCTTTAGTTTCAATGAAAAACATTTGCTGTCCTTGAGCCAATGCTCTATAAAAATCATGATTTTCAATTTGAATATAAGCCAACTGGCTAATAATAATTATTGTAAAAAGGAAAATAAATATTAAAATTAAATTTGTTCTCATATTATCTAATAACCACTATATCGCCTGAAAGTTTAATATGATGAACATTTCCAATTCTTTCAAAACCAAATACTTCTGTTAATTCTTGAATATTAGATAAGGAATTCATTCCTGCTAAATAAATAGTTAAATTTTCATTTTCTTGATTAACTGCTTGTAGTTTATTTTCATAATTCTGGATCATTTTAGTTTCAGAAGTAAGAGAAGTTATTTGAAAAATAGAAATAAATAGAAAGGTTATCATAAAAGTTAATAATAAGGCTAGAATAATTTTTGATTTAGTTTTTACTAAGTACATATTTTTATAATTGCTCTTAATTTTGCCGACCTTTTTATTTTTTTATTATTCATTGAGTTTGTTTTATAAAAAATTATTAAGAATGAAAAAAGATAAGTATTGATTCTTAATTAATTGCTTTTAAGAAAAAGCTTGTCTCGTAATTTTAACTTTAAACGCATATTTTTATATTTTTATAATTGCTCTTAATTTTGCCGACCTTGATCGAGGATTTATTCTTAATTCCTCTTCGCTTGCCCTTATTGGTTTTTTTGTTAAAATTTGTAATTTATCTTTATTGTTTTTAAAAAAATGTTTAACAATTCTATCTTCTAATGAATGAAAAGAAATGACAACCAACCTTCCTTTTGGTTCTAAAATATTCAATGCTTGATTGAGAACAATTTTTAAATTACCCAACTCATCATTTACCGCAATTCGCAATGCCTGAAATGTTTTTGTGGCAAAATGAATTCTTTGATGTTGATACCATATTGGAACTGCTTGCTTAATAATTTCTCTTAACTGAAATGTGGTTTTTATTGACTCTATTTTTCTATTTTCAATGATTTTTAAAGCAATTTTTTTAGCAAATCTTTCTTCTCCATATTCTTTTAATATTTTTTCAATGTTTTTTTCAGGCCAAGTATTTATAATTTCTTCTGCTGTTAATTCTGAGTTTTGAAATCTCATATCTATAAATTCATTTCTTAAAAAACTAAATCCCCGACCACTTTTTTCTATATGCCAACTTGACATTCCTAAATCAAGAAGAATTCCAGAAACTTGTTTAAATTTTTTTCTTTCAACAATGCTTTCGAGCTTAGCAAAATTATCACAAACTAGAATTAAATTATTTTTCACTTTTGATTGATTAATAATTTCTTTGTCCCAATCAATGGCCAATAATTTTCCATAAGGTAATATTTTTTCAAGAATAGTTAGTCCATGTCCGCCGCCACCGAATGTACAATCAATAAAGTTTTCATTTGGTTGAGGATTAAGACATTCAAAAACTTCTTTTTTTAAAACTGGAATATGCATATCTTTTAGACCCCTAATTCTTTTAATTTTTCTGCTATATCTCCAACTGTCATTTCTGTTTTTTGTCTGTATTCTTCCCATTTTTCTTCATCCCAAATCTCTATTCGATTTGAAAGACCAAGTATAGCCGCATTTTTTTTTAGAAAAGCATAATTTTTTAAAAAATCAGGAACTAAGATTCGGCCCAATTTGTCAAGCTCTACTTCGCTTGCTCCAGAGAGCATAATCCTGGCAAAATTTCTTGCCTCTATTTGACTTGTTGGTAAATTTTCTAATTTTTTTGCCATTTTTTCCCATTCCTTAAGAGGATAAATAACAAGACAACTATCTAGTCCTCTAGTAATCACCGCCTTTCCTTCAAGTTCTTTTCTAAACTTAGAAGGAATAGCTAGTCTTTTTTTATTATCAATTGTATGTTTATATTCTCCAATGAACATGGATGCTGAGCCGAAGGCGAGGCAGACACCCCGCCCTCTAAGCAATTATTCTTTTTCTAAGGGCTCGCCAAGCGCTTCCATAATATTTTAATTTTTTTTCTCTTGTTCTTGCTATTTTTTCTAATTGATAAGCTTCATAGTAAATTAGGTTTAACTTTCCTGCCCGATTATGTTGTTTAATTCTTTTTTGTAAATTATCAGTATACCCGATATAAAATTTATTATTTGATTTCCACTTTATGATATAAACATAATACATATAGCATAGAGGGCGGGGTTTCGTTCGCTATCGCTCACTCAAGTTATCCACAAATTTAAGTACTTATCCCACACTTATCCACAATTTACCGCTTTACGCTCTTTATACTCCACTTTATGAAATCAGTCAAGTCAATTTAAGCATTTAAAAATCATATATAAAAACCTAATTTATTCACATTTTATCCACAAAATAAAAAACAAGGAGGTCAAACCTCCTTGTTTTTTTTATAATTTATTAATTTATATTTATTGAATTTTTAATTTAAATTCATCTTGCTCCACCACAACTTCTACTTCATTTCCTCTTTTTAATTGATTTGATAAAAAAGCAGAGGCAATAATATTTTCTACTTTGTCCTGAATAACCCTCTTTAGTTCTCTTGCTCCAAAAACAGGATTATATCCCAATTCAACAATTTTTTCTTTCAGAGGTTCATTAATAATAAATTTAATATTTTTTTCTTTAAGATTTTTCTTTATTTTTTGTAACATTAATTCAGTAATATCTAAAAGATTTTCTTTGCTTAAGGGTTGAAAAATAACTACTCCATCAAATCGGTTAATAAACTCTGGCCTAAAAATATTTTGCTTAAAAATATAATCTAAAAGTTTTTCTTTTAATGTAGACCATTCTATTTTTTCTCTCAATGCCTCAATAATTATTTGTGAACCAGCATTAGAGGTAGCAATAATTATTGTATTTTCAAAGTTAATTTTTCTACCTAACCCATCTGTTAAATGTCCCTCATCTAAAACTTGTAAAAATAAATTTAAAATATTCTTATGCGCTTTCTCAATTTCATCTAAAAGAATTATTGAAAAAGGATTCTTCTTAATAGCAATAGTTAATAATCCATTTTCTTCAATTGAGCCAATTAAACGAGGAATATCGGTTGTGCTTTGAAACTCTGACATATCAAGCCGAATCATCTTTGCTTCAGAACCAAAATAGATGTCAGCTAAAGCCTTTGCTGTTTCAGTTTTGCCCACTCCCGATGGCCCTAAAAATAAAAAAGTTCCCATTGGTCCTTTTCGAGCTGTCATTTCAACCCTTGCTCGACGCAAAGCAGTTGAAATTTCTTTAACCGCTTCTTGTTGATTAATAATTTTTTGATGAATTAGTTTTTCTAAATTTAATAACAAGTCCCTTTCTTTGTTTTCTATTTCTCCTACTGGAATTTTAACTTTTTCAGAAACAATTTTAGAAATGTATTCAGGCAAGATTATTCTTTCTTTTGCAAAATCCGCGTGGGTTACTACTTCCTCCAAAAGAAGAATTGCTTTTTTGGGAAATGGAACATCTGGAATATAACGATTAGCTAAAAAAATTATTTTTTTTAGAGCAAGATAAGTGATAAATTTTTTATATTTTTGCTCATACATTAAGGTAAAGTTTTGCAAGACCACTAAAATCTCTTTTTCAGAAAGCTCTTTAATTTCTACTTTTTCAAAAAATTCTAAAATAGCTGATTTTTTCTCAATATATTGATGTAAACCATCATAATTAGTAATAGCAATAACTTGAAATTGAGGTGAAGATATGTAAGAAGAAAGAATGCCAGTAATATCAATTATGCCTGGCTGATCATCTTTTCTAACAAAGTTGTGAAAATCATTAATAGTTAAAATAACATTACCAGCAGTAATCACTTCTTGAAAAATTTTATTTAAAATAAATTGAGCTTCATTTTTATTCTGACTTTGAGTTAAAATAGCTGGAATATCTAAAGCCACTATTCTTTTATAATTTAACTCAGGTAAAGATTGTCCTAAAACAAATTTTAACGCTAACCATTGAACTATGCTTTTTTTACCAGTCCCCGCTTCTCCAATTAATAAAACATCATTATTGCTTTCTTTGTGCGATAAAATTCTTTCAATTTCTTCTATGTCTTTTTTATGACCAATCGCCTCAGAAATGTTTCGTTTTTTTGCCACCTCTGACAAGTCAATTGAAAACATATCTAAGGTAATAGTAAATCCAGTTGACCACTCTTTGGCCAAACTTCCCCTTCTAATTAAACTTTCCCATTCCCAAAATTCTTTTCTTTTTTTAATTTTTTCTTCTAAGAAGCTTAACCACTCTGCTAAATTCTTTATATCATCTACCTTAATATCTGAAGTATTTATAATTTCCTGGAAAATTAAATTATGTTTAGCAAGAGCAATAAGGATATCGTCTATCTTGATTATTTGATGTTTATTTTCTTCGGCAGTTTTAAATGCTTCAAAAATTACATCCTGAAAATCTTTGGAATATACCGGGGCTGTGTCCTTAAAAATACCGGGGTAATGCCCCGGTATTTTTTTCTGCATTTCTAAATAGTTTTTTAATATATTTTTAATATCAACTACACTTAAAAGAGCTCTTGAGAAAATAAAATTTAAATTAGGATTATCTTGTAAAAGAAAATAAAATAAAATTGTTGAGTTTACTTGAGAAAGTTTTTTTGCCCTAGCGAAGACAATTGACTTATTAACTGCTCTTGCTGTTTCAAAATTTAAAAATTCAGCTAAGTTATATTTAGGTAAGCTTGTTAAACTTTTTTTAATATTTACTTTTACTTTAGGATTTTTTAATTTTAAATTAAAAAATAAACATTTAAGCCAGCAAGCAATAAATAAAACTAAAGAAATAAGCGCTGACCCTAATAACACTTGATTTATCCTAACAGGAAATATTTCAAATATAAACCCATGAAAAAACAATAAAAAAATAATAATAAATAAAATTAAAAATATTTTTTTTAGAAATTCAATAACCCCAAAAAGTCCAGCTAGTTGAACTGCCTGATAACTTATTGCTTCTTTTAAATTAAAATAAAATTTTGAATCCATAGAATAATCCTAAAATTAAAAAAATAGGTAAGAATAACCACAAAATAAGTATTATTATTCCAATAAAGATTATAAAGATTTGCACTAATAAACCAATAAGAATTAGGCCACTTCTTATTA
>Ga0209105_100040_pt1 | contig 46978 bp, 41 predicted proteins | sample SedPBSmetaG_FD_184158 | JGI IMG/M metagenome (GOLD analysis project Ga0209105, IMG submission 184158) | Freshwater sediment bacterial and archeal communities from Indian Creek, Illinois, USA to study Microbial Dark Matter (Phase II) -... | ecosystem: Environmental > Aquatic > Freshwater > Creek >...
GGCCCAAACTAAATTTATTGCCCCAACTTTAAACCTTATGGCACCGAAATTATCGGTTTTTAGCTATTTAGTCATTTTTATGGCATTTATTTTCACTTTTTAAAACCTCACTTTTCGGAGTGGGCTCAAAATATGCAACTTACAAAGTATTTACAAGACGCAGGTTATGACCTTATCGAAGGATCTGTTAGGAATCACAAACCGCTTCAGCTTTGGCTTAAAACAACCTTTGATGAAGCCCAATTGTACTACACCGACATTAATCATGCTTTTAATAGTTCAGTGCAACTGACTATTACAGAAGATCCGGCATTAAGCGTTGACACGACCAAGAGTGATGAGTATGGATTTAATATTGGGGTTTCATTATTGGAAGAAATCTTAAAATCCCTTGGCTTAGGTAATTTTGAATTGTCGGCAAAAGTAAAGTCAGGCAAAAGGGTAACTATTAGTTATGATAACTCCGTAACAAAAGTAGTTCCGCTGGGAGAAGTTACCGATTACTTATCTGGTGCCGACTTTAAGCATCCTAATCCAGTGCTTTTGAGAAACGCAAATCGAAACAACATTCTTGTAATTACAGGAGCTGTCATGGCTCGAAACTTAGTTGTCGAAATTGAAACCGACTTTATTATTGACACTAAATTAGTTGCAAAATTAAATCAAGAAGCAGACGGAAAACTCGAGTTTACAAATAACTCTCAGAAAAAATTGAAAATGGTTTCAAGCGGTACCAGGTTCTTTCCAATTGCAATCAAAGCGAATAGGATTGATTATGACAAGGGCGTATTCAAAGGCTTAACACTTGTGACTGATAATAGAAATTTTTTCTAAAACCAGCCAATAACAGCGTATTGGCGGATATTGCGGGGTGCGGTGGTAAATTGAAATTTTGACCCTCTATCAAACTTTGGTGGGAGCTTTGCAGTTCAGTGCTTCTAATTCAGTCACATAGCCCATCTGTCAACCGATATCCTTCTTCGCTCAGGGCAAGCCACTTCGACTTCGCTCAGGGCAAGCCAAATGAATCTGTTCTCGCAGCACATGCGAGGTAAAAAGCAAAACCAGCGGCAGCAGCAGGTCGGGCAATTGCAAAATATGCATTTGGGTTGGTTGCCGATACCATGTTGGCAAACAAAGATGACCAATTTTTACCTTGCCTACCTGTCTTTTAACCGGTTAATGCATTATCCCCACGGAGAAAGTAGTCCATTGTTAATTTCTGTTCACATCATGAGGGTAGCAATTCACGGTTAGGATAAAACTTTTTACCTTTTGGATGCTTTTTTTTACGATTTGAAGAGGTGATTCATTTTTCTCAATATAATTTTACCGCACACCGATGTAAATGGGCCTGAAATGGCTTCTTGTTCAATGAAAAGTTCCATAACAACGGAAAACAATGTTTTCTCAGTTTTTGGTAAAATGCCGGGCAAGCTACTTGTAATAAAAATCTTAAACAAACTGCCAAAGTGCAGCAGGGCGGAACTTTTCAATTCTGCCTTCCTTTTATCTTCTTGTATGGGTTTATTTCCGGGGCTGGGCTTTACCTAAACGCAGAATGAATGAACCGGCTACATAAGCGTGTCGTAGGCAATCCGGATAAGCTCTTTAGCACCATGAATAGCATCATCTGCAATGAAATTCACCCCAAAAAGCAATCTTTCATGATGGCACAAATACAGATAAATGCTCAGGTCGGGATGATTATCTCCTTTGCTGATTACAAATTCTTTACAAACGAATACTTCTGATTTTTTTACATTAAAAAACCTCACAAACATGAAAACCAAGCAATTTGTCACACTTTTTGTCTTTGCCCTTATGCTGGGAGCAGGCACTGCCGTAGGGCAACAAACTGTGGCTCTTCATAGCGCTACAGGGGTAAGAATCTTTACGGGCAATGCCTTCGCCACAGCAGTGCAGCAAGCCCAGGCAGGCGATACCATTTACCTCTCGGGTGGTGTGTTTACGGTAAGCGACCTTGTTATCAACAGGCGGCTCACCATTTTCGGAGTAGGGCACTCGCCTGCCCAAACCGCAGCAACGGGCCATACCCAGGTCAACGGTGATATCCGCTTACTCTCAGGAGCCGACCACAGCTTTATTTCGGGAATTTTCGTTACCGGAAATATCCGAGTAGGCTCTACAGCAGCCAATCAGGCTGTTTCAAATGTTACCATAAGGCGGTGTCGCATCGGGGGAACGCTTCTGTTAGCGCATGATCCAAACGCGGCCAATCTTCCTTCCCAATTCTACATTGCCGAAAATATCATTCAAACCATTCATGGAAACCTTACCCGAAACCACCTGATCCGGCAGAATGTCATCCTGAATGATATGGGACACTTCAGAGAGAACAACTTTTTTAAGAACAACATTATAAGGCATGCTCACAATGTTACAGGGTCAAAATTTATCAATAATGTGTTTCTTACAATAAGTTGGCAAATGAGTTTAGAAGCTGACGGAATAACTTTATCCCTCTTCCATCAGAATGTATTTGTTCCTAATATCAGCGTTACAAACACCAACTCGCAGGGCACCCACACCAACTTGGTAAACCAGCCATTGGCCAACATTTTTGTGAATTTCACCGGACAAACAACTTTTTCTGACGAGTTCAACTTTGATCTCAAGCCGGAGTTTGCAGGCAACAACTTCGGTACCGACGGCACCGATGTGGGGATATTTGGCACATCCACACCATTTAAGGCAAACTACCTGCCGGTGGTTCCACATATTAAAAGCAAGACCATAGCCCCACAAACCGACGCGGCAGGGAAACTGTCGGTACAGATAGAAGTGGAAGCACAGCGAAACTGATGGGCCATCCTTGTGAACAGACCGCCCTCAGGCAAGCAAGAGCACCATAATTGATGCAGGAACCTAATCAGAGGGCAGGTCAAAAAAAACAGGCTCAGCCTAAAAGAACCGGAACGAATGAATAATTGTATTGCAATGAAAACTACTTGTAAGTCATACACAAACCCGAATGAGCCGGCTACAAAAGCGTGTCGTTGGCAATCCGGATAAGCGATACATCGCCATGAATAGCATTATCTGTTATGAAGCCACCCCAAAAAACAATCTTTCATGATTGCACAAATACAGATAAATGCCAAGGTAGGGATGATTTTCTCCTTTGCTGATTACAAATTCTTTACAAACGAATACTTCTGATTTTTTTACATTAAAAAACCTCACAAACATGAAAACCAAGCAATTTATCACACTTTTTATCTTTGCCCTTGTAATGGGAGTAGGCTCTGCCATGGGGCAGACCACTGTGGCTCTGCACAGCGCCACGGGGGTAACAATCTTTCAGGGCAATGAACTTGCCACGGCGGTACAGCAGGCCCAGGCAGGCGACACCATATACCTATCGAGTGGCCTGTTTACGGTAACCAGCCTTGATATCAACAAGCGGCTCATCATATTCGGGGTAGGTCACTCGCCTGCACAAACCCTTGCAACCGGCCATACCCAGGTCAACGGCGATATCCGCTTACTCTCAGGGTCCGACCAAAGCCTTATTTCGGGCATTTTCTTTGCCGGAAATATCCAGGTGGGCACCACCGCCGCCAACCAGGTTGTTGCAAATGTTACCATAAAGCGGTGCCGAATTGGGGGAATGCTTCGGTTAACGGCTGATCCGCATGTGGCAAATCGTGCTTCCAACTTCTACATTACCGAAAATATCATTCACATCCTCGATGGAAGCTTTACCCGAAACCACCTTATCCGGCAGAATGTTATTCTGAATGAGATGAGGCACTTCAGTGAGAACAACTTTTTTCAAAACAACATAATTGGGCGTACCCACCATATTACAGGGTCAACTTTTAGCAATAATGTGATTCTTGTTGTAAGTGCCTGGAATAGTGCATTAGAAACTGACCAAATAACTTCATCAATCTTCAACAATAATGTATTCGTTCCCAATGTAGTCTTTGGAGCCAGCAATCAGGGCGCCCACACCAACCTGATAAACCAGCCGTTAGCCAACATTTTTGTGAATTTCGCCGGACAAACAACTTTTTCTGACGAGTTCAACTTTAATCTCAAGCCGGAGTTTGCAGGCAACAACTTCGGTACCGACGGCACCGATGTGGGGATTTTTGGCACTTCTACCCCATTTAAGGCAAACTACCTGCCGGTGGTTCCGCACATCAAAAGTAAGACCATAGCCCCACAAACCGACGCGGCAGGGAAACTGTCGGTGCAGATAGAGGTAGAGGCCCAGCGAAACTGATGCCTTCCCTGTGAGCATATCGCCCACAGGCAAGCAATAGCAACAAAATTGATGCAGGAGCCTTTTGCAGGATGCAGTTCATAAAAAACAGGCTCAGACTAAAAGAACCGGAGCGAATTTAAAAATGTATTGCGATGAAAACTACTTGTAATTCAGACACAAACCCGAATGAGCCGGCTCCATAAGTGTGTCGTTGGTAATCCGGATAAGTGCTTCAGCACCATGAGTAACATCATCTGCAATGAAGTGCACCCCAATAAGCAATCTTTCATGAAATCGCAAGTACTGATAAAGGCTCAAGCACGAACAAATACTTCCTTTGCTCTTAACAAATTCCTTAAAAACTAATACTTCTGATTTTTTTTACAATAAAAAACCTCACAAACATGAAAACCAAGCAATTTTTCGCACTTTTTGTCTTTGCCCTTGTAATGGGATCAGGCTCTGCCATGGGGCAGACATCTGTGGCGCTGCACAGCACCACAGGGGTAACAATCTTTCAGGGCAATGCCTTCGCCACAGCGGTGCAGCAGGCTCAGGCTGGCGACACTATATACCTCTCGGGTGGCCAGTTTGGGGTAACGAACCTTGATATCAACAAGAGGCTCATCATATTCGGGGTAGGACATTCGCCCGCTCAAACAGCGGCAACCGGCCATACCCAGGTCAACGGCGATATCCGTCTACTCTCAGGTGCCGACCAAAGTTATATTTCTGGCATTTTATTCAACGGAAATATCTTCGTAGGCACCACTGCCGCTAACCAGGCTGTTTCAAATGTAATCATAAACCGGTGCCACATTGGGGGAACGCTTCGGTTAGCACATGATCGGACGGCTGCCAATTTGGCTGCCAGCTTCCTTATTACCGAAAATATCATTCATATCCTCGATGGAGGCAATACCCGAAACCACCTGATCAGGCAGAATGTCATTCTGGGTAATATTAATAGTTTCAGGGAGAACAATCTTTTTCAGAATAATGTGATTATGCATGCTGGTGGCATTACAGGGTCAACATTTATCAACAATGTGAACCTTCACGGTTGGGGTCATTTAGAAACCCACGGTATAACTTTATCCATCTTCCATCAGAATGTATTCGTCCCAAATATCCACATTACAAACACCAATACGCAGGGCGCCCACACCAACCTGGTAAACCAGCCATTGGCCAATATTTTTGTGAACTATACCGGTCAAACAACTTATTCTGATGCGTTGGACTTTAATCTTAGGCCGGAGTTTGCAGGCAACAACTTCGGTACCGACGGCACCGATGTGGGGATATTTGGCACATCCACACCATTTAAGGCAAACTACCTGCCGGTGGTGCCCCACATCAAAAGCAAGACCATAGCCCCGCAAACCGATGCAGCTGGTAAACTTTCGGTGCAGATAGAGGTGGAGGCCCAGCGAAACTGATGGGCCTTCCCTGTAAGCAGGCCGCCCTCAGGCATTCATGAGCGCCAAAATTGCTGTAGAAGCCTAATCAGCGGGCGGTTCATAAAAAAACAGGCTCAGACTACAAGAACCGGAGTGAATGAAAAATTGTATTGCGATGAAAACTATTTGTAAGTCATACACAAACCCGAATGAGTTGGGCGTATTTCGCGAGTTCGAGGAAAGCAAAATCGTTTTCGTTCCCTTGGGTTTTATTCGTCTTTTAAATAAACAAATTAACTTCAGATGAAAACTTTATTTACAATCATACTTTCACTGCTACTGACCTACGCTTACGGGCAAAACATGCTCGACCGTTACCAGTACTGGTTTAATGCCGATTTTGCCGGAGCCCACACAGATGCGGTTGCTCCAAGTGCCACGGCCGTCATATCCAAGAGTGTTTCTGCGGGGCACCTTCCCTGGGGGTTGCACACCTTCCACTTCAGGGTAAGGGACACGGCAGGAGTGTGGAGCCCCGTGGAGAGCCACTTCTTTTACAAAGCGCCTGAGGTGTTGAACAACCTTGCGCAAAACACTGTCAATTCGTATCAGTTCTGGTTTAATGCCGATTTTGCCGGAGCGCAGACTATGGCAGTTGCTCCCGGCGCCACGGCAGTCGTATCCAAAAGCGTTGCTGCGGAGCATCTCCCCTGGGGGCTGCACACCTTCCACTTCAGGGCGAGGGACGCTGCTGGACTGTGGAGCCCTGTGGAAAGCCACTTCTTTTACAAAGCGCCTGAGGTGATGAGCAACCTGGCGCAAAACACTGTGAATTCGTATCAGTTTTGGTTTAATGCCGATTTTGCCGGAGCGCAGACCACGGCGGTGGCTCCCGGTGCTTCGGTAGTCGTATCCAAAAGCGTTGCTGCCGAGCATCTCCCTTGGGGGTTGCACACCTTCCACTTCAGGGCAAAAGATGCGGCAGGGATGTGGAGCCCTGTGGAGAGCCACTTCTTTTATAAAGCGCCAGAGGTTATGAACAACCTGGCACAAAACACTGTCAATTCGTATCAGTTTTGGTTTAATGCGGATTTTGCCGGAGCCCAGACCACGGCGGTGGCTCCCGGTGCTTCGGTAGTCGTATCTAAAAGCGTAGCTGCGGAGCATCTCCCATGGGGGCTGCACACCTTTCACTTCAGGGCAAAAGACGCGGCAGGAATGTGGAGTCCTGTAGAGAACCACTTCTTTTATAAAGCGCCAGAGGTGATGAGCAACCTGGCACAAAACACTGTCAATTCGTATCAGTTTTGGTTTAATGCAGATTTTGCCGGAGCACAGACCACGACAGTTGCTCCCGGTGCTTCGGTAGTCGTATCCAAAAGCGTAGCTGCGGAGCATCTCCCATGGGGGCTGCACACCTTCCACTTCAGGGCAAAAGACGCGGCAGGAATGTGGAGTCCTGTAGAGAGCCACTTCTTTTATAAAGCACCTCAAACCGCAAATCTGGCAGATAACAAAATTAAATCTTACCGCTACTGGTTCGGCGATCGGGTAAATGAGGCAACGGTGGTAGTGCTGCCCGTGCCTATAAGTCCGCTCATGCTTCAGTTGAACCCTGACATGCGCAGGCTGCCTGCCGGAGTGTACACCATTTTCTACCAGTTTCAGGATCTGGCGAATGTGTGGAGCGCGCCTGTGGGAAGGGAATTTACAAAAACCGTTGTCCCTTATGCACGCTTTGCTGCCAGCACGACAACACTGTGCGGAAGCGGAACGGTACGGTTTACCAATCAAAGCGTTGACGCCGATACATGGCTGTGGAACTTTGGCGACGGAGCCACCAGCACAGAATTTGCGCCCCGGCATCTTTTTGCCCGTCCGGGCGATTATACTGTGAAACTCACTGCAAGCCGCACCGGTATAGCCAATACCCATACCGATTCGCTCATAATACGGGTCCACCCGGTGTTTCAAATAGATGAGTCGCACACCATTTGCAAGGGACAGGTGTTTGTTTGGATGGGAAAAGAGCATAGCGTAGCAGGAGTTTTCAACAGGATGTTTCAAACTACCTTTGGTTGCGACAGCTTGCGGGTGCTAACTCTTAATGTATTTGCAGTTGATACTGCCGTAACGCTCACAGGGCGCACCCTTGCTGCTCAGGCACAAAACGCAGAATTCAGGTGGATCAACTGCGAAACAATGACGGAGATACCCGGACAAACAGCCCCAACATTTACACCCACAATCTCAGGGCGATACGCCGTAACTGTAACACAAAACGGCTGTACAGCCACCTCAGGGTGCAGAGAAGTCTTGATCCCCACATTCGTATCCCCGCATCCGTCAGAATCCGGAATTACCGTTTTTCCAAACCCAACCAGAGATGTGATTCATATTCGTTTTGACAGGGAACCTTTGGAAGCCGTTATTTCGGTTTATGGAATAGGAGGCAACAGGGTTTATGTTAACGAAAATTTTTCGGGACTTAGGCACCAAATCCTGGTAGCAGATTGGAAGCCCGGAATTTATGTAATTACTGTAAAACACCAGAATTTTATCCAACGGTTTAAATTGATAAAAAAATAATTCTTGTGTTCCCTGTTTCGTAGGTTTGGGAAAACTTCCCGAAATATTTTCGGAGACGAAACACCCATATTTGCTAAAACCTGTCCATTGTTAATTCCTGTTCACATCATGAGAGTAGCAATTCACGGTTAGGATAAAACTTTTTACTTTTTGGATGTTTTTTTTTACGATTTGAAGAGGTGATTAATTTGAATCAGAATAATTTTACTGATAATTGAAATACGGATTTTATGCATGGGATAATCTTGTTCATTATGACCATATTAATTGAACACAAAGGTTAAAAACAAGGGCTGACCCCCCTGATGACAAAAAATGAAGCCTGACTGATACAGTGGAGACCAGAACCCACCTATAAAAAACGGGGCGAAACCGAAAAGCCAAATGAGTAGGAAACTTTAAGGGAATTAACATGGAGAACAAATTCTTTACATTCATCAAGCCTTATTTGTCATATATTGACAATGGACATCTTTATCGCAAGCCATTTAGTTGGCTCTACGCATTATTAGCAATTTTCAATTTAATATTGCCAATCCATGTTTTTTATCAGGCTTTGGAACATCGCATATTTGACACTCCGGCCAAATTTGTGATAGTATTTCTTCTTGTATGGATAATAATTGTTTTTGCAAGTTGGATAAGTTTTCAATTATGGTGGGACAGAAAATCAAAAGTGATTACTACCTCTGCTGAAGGAGCTGAATTTGTAGCAACTCCTGTTTTCTCGCACCTGATACAAACTTTAGGAGAATGGCTTGGTACTTGGATAGGTATTGTTGGATTTTCGGTTGCTTTATTAACAACACTTATTTTAGGAGACGAAGGCTATTACTTATTAAGGCATCTTGGACTTGGTCTTTTGAGAACTGGTTTTCTTTTTATAATTCTGATGCCAGTTTATGGCTTCCTGATTATTGTTGCTTCGAGATTTTTGGCTGAACAGTTTAGAGCTCTTTCTTCAATAGCAAACAATACCAGAAAGAATTAAACCCAGCACATAGCATTGTATATGCGATAATTGCGGGGTATTGTGGTTTTTAGAAACTGTGTGTAAGGATACAGTGGAGACCAGAACCCACCCATAAAAAACGGGGCGTAACCGAAAAGCCAGATGAGTAGGAAATTAAACAATCCATAAAATGAAAAATGTACTTTTCTTTTTTATCTTATTCCATTGTTTTAATTCGGCAGTAAATGCACAAACCAGGCCGCAAACCAGGCCACAACCAAGGCCGGAAACGAGGGAACTTTGCCAGCACCAACAGCCCCCATCAGGATGGGTGGTTATCAGTTACAGGAATACCGATTGTTGCAGACGCCCAGCCACAGTTCGTAAGCCAACTATTCAACGAATTGACGGCTTACCCCCAGGAACAATCCTTAATATTTGCAGCCAGCCCATTCCATCAGGATGGGTGCTTGTCAGTCAAAGGTACAATGATTGGGATTGCACACCGAAGGGCAGCACTATAAGGTATTCGCCAACTATTAAACGAATTGAGGGTTTGCCTTCAGGAACAACTGTTGAAATTTGCCTCCAACCAACGCCGGAGGGATGGGAAGTTATTGGTTATGAGAATAGATTAGGTCGTTGTTTAACTGGATTTGCGCGTACAAAAATTATTAGAAAATTGTAATCAGCGGAGTTACTTATCTGAACAGGGAACCCAAGACCGGAGACCACGGCTAAAGCCGTAGAAGATGAGGTCACTTCATCCTCTCCGCCATAAATGACGGAGTTATCCACATGAGAGAAGCAGACCGCCCTAACTCCGTCCTTCAAGTCGGAGAAATCTGACCATCCAAAAACTCTGTCCTTCAGGGCGGAGAACCAGCCCCTCTAACTCCGTCCTTCAGGGCGGAGGCGTTCACAGAGGATAGATGCTGACTCCTTAACTCCGTCCTTTAGGGCGGAGAAACTCGGCTACCCAAAGATCATCAGGGCTTTAGCCTTGGAATTATCTGAACAGTGCACCCAAGACCGGAGCCCACGGCTAAAGCCGTAGAAGATGAGGTCACTTCATCCTCTCCGCCATAAATGACGGAGTTATCCACATGAGAGAAGCAGACTCCCTAACTCCGTCCTTCAAGTCGGAGAAATCTGACCATCCAAAAACTCTGTCCTTCAGGGCGGAGAACCAGCCCCTCTAACTCCGTCCTTCAGGGCGGAGGCGTTCACAGAAGATAGATGCTGACTCCTTAACTCCGTCCTTCAGGGCGGAGAAACTCGGCTACCCAAAGGTCATCAGGGCTTTAGCCCTGGAATTATCTGAACAGGGCACGCAAGTCCGGTGCCCACGGCTAAAGCCGTAGAAGATGAGGCCGCTTCATCCTCTCCGCCATAAATGACGGAGTTATCCATATGAGAGAAACTGCAAATCTAACTCTGTCCTTCAGGGCGGAGAACCAGCCCCTCTAACTCCGTCCTTCAGGGCGGAGGCGTTCACAGAGGATAGATGCTGACTCCTTAACTCCGTCCTTTAGGGCGGAGAAACTCGGCTACCCAAAGATCATCAGGGCTTTAGCCCTGGAATTATCTAAACAGTGCACCCAAGACCGGAGACCACGGCTAAAGCCGTAGAAGATGAGGTCACTTCATCCTCTCCGCCATAAATGACGGAGTTATCCACATGAGAGAAGCAGACTCCCTAACTCCGTCCTTTAGGGCGGAGATACTTGCCCATAGGTCATCAGGGCTTTAGCCTTGGAATTATCTGAACAGTGCACCCAAGACCGGAACCCACGGCTAAAGCCGTAGAAGATGAGGCCACTTCATCCTCTCCGCCATAAATGACGGAGTTATCCTCATAAGAGCAGCTGCCCCTTAACTCCGTCCTTTAGGGCGGAGATACTCCGCTACCCCTCTAACTCCGTCCTTTAGGGCGGAGAAACTCGGCTACCCAAAGATCATCAGGGCTTTAGCCTTGGAATTATCTGAACAGTGCACCCAAGACCGGAGCCCACGGCTAAAGCCGTAGAAGATGAGGTCACTTCATCCTCTCCGCCATAAATGACGGAGTTATCCACATGTGAGAACCAGCCCCCCTAACACCGTCCTTCATGGAGGAGAAACTAAGCTGCCCCTTAACTCCGTCCTTTAGGGCGGAGAAACTCGGCTACCCAAAGATCATCAGGGCTTTAGCCCTGGAATTATCTGAACAGGGCACCCAAGTCCGGTGCCCACGGCTAAAGCCGTAGAAGATGAGGCCACTTCATCCTCTCCGCCATAAATGACGGAGTTATCCATATGAGAGAAACTGCAAATCTAACTCCGTCCTTTAGGGCGGAGATACTTGCCCAAAGGTCATCAGGGCTTTAGCCCTGGAATTATCTGAACAGTGCACCCAAGACCGGAGACCACGGCTAAAGCCGTAGAAGATGAGGTCACTTCATCCTCTCCGCCATAAATGACGGAGTTATCCACATGTGAGAACCAGCCCCCCTAACTCCGTCCTTTATGGCGGAGATACTCGGCTGCCCCTCTAACTCTGTCCTTCAGGGCGGAGAAACTAAGCTGCCCCCCTAACACCGTCCTTTATGGCGGAGATACTCGGCTACCCCCCTTAACTCCGTCCTTTAGGGCGGAGAACCAGCCCCCTAACACCGTCCTTTATGGCGGAGATACTCGGCTGCCCCTCTAACTCCGTCCTTTAGGGCGGAGAAACTCGGCTACCCAAAGATCATCTGGGCTTTAGCCCTGGAATTATCTGAACAGGGCATCCAAGTCCGGAGCCCACGGCTAAAGCCGTAGAAGATGAGGCCACTTCATCCTCTCCGCCATAAATGACGGAGTTATCCTCATAAGAGCAGCTGCCCCTTAACTCCGTCCTTTAGGGCGGAGATACTCCGCTACACTCCGTCCTTTAGGGCGGAGAAACTCGGCTACCCAAAGGTCATCAGGGCTTTAGCCCTGGAATTATCTGAACAGTGCACCCAAGACCGGAGACCACGGCTAAAGCCGTAGAAGATGAGGTCACTTCATCCTCTCCGCCATAAATGACGGAGTTATCCACATGAGAGAAACTGCAAATCTAACTCCGTCCTTTAGGGCGGAGAAACTCGGCTGCCTCTCTAACTCCGTCCTTTAGGGCGGAGAAACTCGGCTACCCAAAGATCATCAGGGCTTTAGCCCTGGAATTATCTGAACAGTGCACCCAAGACCGGAGACCACGGCTAAAGCCGTAGAAGATGAGGTCACTTCATCCTCTCCGCCATAAATGACGGAGTTATCCACTTTGCGCATTTTCCTTGTCTGATGATCCCAAAAACCACGCCCTTCCTGCCACACGGCGGGAAGGGCGGATTGCTTTGGGTTGAACGACCGAAACTGTCAGATTTTTACTCGTTAGCTGCCTTAAGGCCATCAATTGCTTTTTGGGCAGCCTGGAAAATATGCTCGTTGCTGATTTGCTGACCAACTGCTCTTTGCATCCAATGCCTGGGGGTTAGTCGTCCGAGTGCAAAAATGCGGTTGGTTTCGTCGGCAAAATTCTTGTTCTGGAAATAATTCTCTAATTGAAACTTAATGAGCCTGCCATAAGGATAGTTCATCAGGTATAACGGCGATTGGATCATATGGGAGTAAATGGCCAGAATCGGCACATCCCTCACTCCAAATATATCGGCATAAAATTCGTTCCATACTTCCTTTGCCAGCCTGATCACGGCTTCTTTCAGCTCGGTAGCGTTGGCATTGGGGTTTTCGTAAAGCCATTCCCAAACTTTGATATCAAGGAGCGATACACCCATCATTTCGTAGTTGGTCCAGAACACATCGAGTACTGCCTCGTATTGGGCGAGGGGGTCGGCCTGGCGAATGCCCAGGAATTCCATGTCGCGTGCCTGGAACATGAATGCTATCGCCTCAGTAAACCCAACATTCGGAACACCGTTTATCAAGTAGTTGTCGGCTTTGTGCAGGCTAATTACCTGTTCCACATTATGCCCGAGTTCGTGTATGGCGATGTTGTAGCCTTTGTAGTCCATACCGTCGGCGGCGATACGGGTTCTCAGGTGAGCGGGTTGGTTGCGCATGGATGTGCCCCAGGCATGCCCTGAGCCCCGCGCTGCATCAACATCAATATTTTGCCCCAGAAATTCGGCATCGGCGGCTGACCATCCCAATTGCCTGAGTATGCGGGGAATATCCTTATCAAGGGCAGCAGCATTGGGGTAGCGGGTTTTGGTGATGCGGTCGAGTTCACCTTCGCCAAATCCGGCCCGGGCTTTAAAGCCGTCGTACCACAGGTCGAAAGGTTGCAGCGGCCTTCCCAGCCTCTGGCTGATGATCTGACCTACTTGTCTTAGCAGGGGAGAAGAGGCGTATTCGGTAAAGAGCGCTTTAACCTCCTCCTTGGGAATCTCCATGTCGGCCTCGAACCTGCGCTTAATGAAGGTGTTGAGCTTTGGATGGAAACGGTCAATATTCCTGAGAGCCTGAAAATTGTTGAGCAGGTGCTGATACCTCACCACACCCTCCGGCTGGGCTTCCACCTCCTGGCCATCTTTAAACAACTGGTTGGTAAACGGGTTCCACTGATAGGCGTTATTATTGATTACCTGGATAGGGATATCCTGATGGATGATGCGCAACATTACATTATACAGCATTTCCTGCCTGGGCAGTCCACCTTCGCGTCCATAATTTGCCCGTATTTCGTCGCGCACATTCCAATGGGCCAACAGCCTCATTGCTTCCGGGAAAAGCGTATTGCCCTCGTTGTCGAGCAGGCGGCCTGCGAAAATGTTGTATTGGGAAATGTAGAGCCTGGTTTCGCTGCTGATGCGCGACAGCTCCTGAAGGTAGCTTGCCGGTACCCTTGCAGTAAACATATCTCCAAGACGGGCAAAACCCCATTGACGGGGTGTCCATTCAGCACCCAGCTCGTTCTTTTCTTCGAGTGAATAGTTGGGGAAGTTGAGCGCAACGATAAATGCGATTTTATTTCGGAAAAAATCGTTCTCGATATGAGCCGTCGGGCTGTAGGCGCCAAAAAGCTGGTCTATCTTGTGGATCGGACCCCTGTCCTCGTGGAGCTGCCTGTTGAGTTCCAGCCGTATGCGGGTCATGTGTCCGAAGAGAAATTCCAGGTTGTGGGCAATCCGGTCAAAAACCAGATCAAGCTCTGCCGCATCGGAGATAAAGTTCTCAAGCACAAAAGCTTCAAATTCTTCTACCGTGCCGTCGCTGTTGCGCCACAGCGATGCGGCCTGCGATACGCCCCGGGTGATACGGAACTCGTGTTCGGTGCCGTGTTTTTCCAAAAGTTGGGCAGTCAGTTGTTCCACTGTTGGTTGGGTGATGGGGCTGGTTTCGTCGTCTGCCTTGTCACGGGGCTGGCATCCGGCTACCAGCAACAGGCCTGAGATAAGTACTGCAAGAAATTTTTTCATGTGTGGGTATTTTAGTTTGTTTTTGAAATGGTCATAAACAGCTAATCGGATTAATGCAATTCGCGGGTTGCATCCTTACAGTTTGAAAGCCAATTTTACCTGATGCAGCAATTCGGTGTAAATATATGGGTTTGTGGCTATTATTTCGTTTCCGTGGATAAAATTATTTCCGCCTGAAAAGTCAGAAACCAATCCGCCGGCTTCGGCTACCAGCAAGCTTCCTGCTGCAACATCCCATGGGCTGAGGCTGTATTCGAAATACCCGCCATATCGCCCGCAGGCCACATAGGCAAGGTCGGCCGCTGCGCTGCCAAGCCGGCGCACACCGTGCGAATTGCGAAGACACCAGGTGAAGAGTTCCATGTAATAATTCATGCGTTTGAAGTCGTAGTAGGGAAATCCGGTGGCAAGCAGGGTGTCGTTGACGCTTCGTGCAGCGGAAACTGAAATAGGACGGTCGTTAAGAAACGCCCCGTGTCCCTTCACTGCTCTGAAACACTCGTCGAGGTTGATTTCGTAAACCACCCCAACCACTACTTCCGATTGGTGCATCAGGGCTATGGAAACACAGAACACCGGTAATCCGTGGATGAAATTGGTGGTGCCATCCAGGGGGTCAACCACCCAATGATAGTCGGCACTTTTTTTATCAGTGGTGTTTTCTTCCACAATAAACCCCGCTTCGGGCAATAGTTTTTGTAATGCTGCCACAAGTTGTAGCTCGGCAGTTTTGTCCACATAAGTTACGAAATTGTGAATTCCCTTAGATTCCACATGGCCTTTAGTAAGCTGTCCCGTCTGGCTGCGAATATAAGCTCCGGTTTCTTGTGCAATAGCGCATACCCCATCGCAGATGTTGTGCAGGTCGTGCATAATCCGTTATAAGTCATTTAAGTTAAAACAAAACTCAGAAGGTTCTCCTAATTGCACCTGCATAAAGGTGTTTACCCATTCGGGCCGGTAGGGCGCTTTAACCTTTAGGTAGTTTTCGGTAAAGCCATACATGAAACCCTGCTCTTTTCCCTTTTCCCAGAGCACAACCGCCCGGCACCCCTGGTTGGATGTATAAAATGCCTGCTTTTTTTTCTGAGAAAGCTGTTGCATGAGTTTCGCCCGGCGTTGTCTTTCGGGTACGGGTACAAAACCTGAAAGCTTCATTGCCCGGGTGTTTTCCCGCTCACTGTATGGGAACACATGCAAATAGGACACATCCACATCCTCCAGAAATTGCAAAGATTGATGAAACAGGTTTTCCGTTTCGGTGGGAAACCCCGCGATAATGTCCACTGCAATGCAGGCGTTGGGCATCAGTTGCCTGATTTTTTCCACCCTTGAGGCAAAAACATTTTTCGTGTAATGGCGCCCCATATCTTTGAGTATCTGGTCGTTGCCCGATTGCAAAGGAATATGGAAATGGGGCATCAGCTTTGGCTCATTGGCCACCAGTTCGATGATTTCATCATGCAGCAGTTCTGGCTCCACTGATGAAATGCGGATGCGATCTATACCGTCAACCAGCACTAATTTTTTCAGGAAGCCATAAAGCGATTCTCCGTGCTGTTTTCCGAAGTCGCCAATATTCACTCCCGAAAGCACTACCTCCCTTACTTGCGATTGTGCTATTTCATGCGCCACTTTCAGGGTTTCAGCAATGCTGTTGCTGCGGCTTATGCCCCGGGCTAAGGGTATTGTGCAATATGTGCAAAAATAGTCGCATCCATCCTGAATTTTGAAAAACGAGCGCGTACGGTCGGTGGATGACCAGCCCGCTACAAATGTATCAGGCTCATTTATTGCTAATTTTTTGCCATTGCCAATAATGCCCGGTTGCGCTTTCTCTTTGAGAATTTCAGCAAGCCGATATTTGTCGGTATTGTCCAAAATCAGGTCAACGCCTTCCATCTCCTGCAATGCCGCCGGATTTACCTGAGAAAAACATCCTACAACTGCAATTTTTGCCTCGGGGTTGGTTTTATGGGCTTTCCGGATAAGCGCACGGCAGGTCTTCTCCGCATTCTGGGTAACAGTGCAACTGTTGATCACATACACATCGGCCTTGTCGTGAAACGATACCTGCAGATAGTCCTGCTCCGGAAATCCCCGGCTGATTGAAGATGTTTCGGAGAAATTCAACTTGCAGCCCAGGGTATGAAATGCAATTTTTTTCTTTGAATCCATAGGGATGCAAAGGTAATCAATCGGTTTCTTTCCCAAGCAGAAACTAAAAGGGATTTGCGCACCCTTTTGCGCCATGCCTTTTCGTTGTGGTCGGCTCCTTCAAAATTTTGCGAAATAAAATCAAGTCTGTAAGATGAATGCTGTCAAAATTGATTGTTAATACTCCTTCATCTGCAAATTGGCTGAGGTGTCTTTATGATGGTTCCATCAAATTTTTTGCTGAATTTTACGCAAATCTTTTGCGCAATTATCCGAGTGCATTTTTTTGATGGCCTTAGAATTATGATGTAATCTTCAGAAATTTTCAGGTAGTGCACTGTTGCGGTTTTGGTGTTGCAGTTCCGGCATAGGCGTTTTTAGACAAAGAATATATATACTTACTTTTGGAGTTCAAGTGTTTTTGAATTGAAAATGTGTTATTTGGCTTGTATGGGCATTTGTGTAGATGGTAAAAAAAAATGGTCTATTTTTACAGCTTTGAAAACTTCTAAACCAAAGGGAATATTCAAACAGATTAAATATGAAATTATTACAGGAACGACTTTCCCGCTATGACGCACCGCAACAGGCAATGGCCATAGGCGTTTACCCTTATTTCAGGGTTATAGAATCAGATCAGGATACCGAAGTAACCGTAAATGGTAAAAAAGTGCTGATGTTTGGTTCCAACAGTTACCTTGGTCTCACTAATCACCCCGAAATAAAGGAAGCCTCCAAAAGGGCCATTGATCGCTATGGTACAGGCTGTGCCGGATCAAGATTTCTCAATGGTACTTTAGATATACACCTGCAGTTGGAAGAAAAGCTCGCTGATTATGTTGGCAAGGAATCTTCTTTGGTTTACAGCACCGGTTTTCAGGTAAATGTGGGAGTTGTTTCGGCCCTAACCGGAAGAAGTGACACCATCATTCTCGATGAATCCGACCATGCCTCCATCATAGAAGGCAGCCGCCTGTCGTTTTCAAAAATTTTGAAATACAAGCACAACGATATGGATTCCCTTGAGCAAAAGCTCAGGCAGTGCTGCAACAATAATGTAAAGCTGATAGTTGTGGACGGAATCTTTTCCATGGAGGGCGATATCATCAACCTGCCCGAGGTGGTTCGTCTGGCAGATAAATACGATGCCAGTATTATGATAGACGATGCCCACTCTCTGGGAGTGCTGGGAAAGCATGGTGCAGGAACAGCCGATCATTTCGGTCTGACCGACAAGGTGGATCTGATCATGGGGACATTCTCCAAGTCGCTTGCTTCCATCGGAGGCTTTATTGCTGCTGATGCCGTTACCATAAATTTTCTAAAACATCACAGCCGGTCGTTGATTTTCAGTGCAAGCATCACACCCGCCTCGGCTGCAAGTGTTATTGCAGCCCTCGAAATCATAAAACGGGAGCCAGAACGCATTGAAAAACTGTGGGAACTCACCCGCAAAGCGCTCAAAGGATTCAAAGAACGGGGATTCGAAACAGGCCACTCAGAAACCCCCATTATCCCCTTGTATGTGCGCGACGATTTCAAAACCTTAATGCTCACCAAGATGCTCTTAGATGCGGGTATTTTTGTAAATCCGGTTTTGTCACCTGCAGTAAAAAAGGAGGATACCCTGATCCGGTTCTCGCTCATGGCCACACATACCCATGAGCAACTCGAGTATGCTATGGATACCATTGCTAAAGTTGCTGCACAACTCGAAATTATTCCTGCGATGGCTGTTACCAAATAATACTCTCATGGGGCTGCAACATTCCTGAAAAACTGATTGTTATCAAATGAAGAAAGTAGTTTTCATCACAGGAATTTCGTCGGGGTTTGGGTTGGCCATTGCCACACAATTGGCGGCTGCCGGGCATCGGGTGTATGGCACCAGCCGCAAAAGTGGATTCTCTCTGCCCGGGGTGGTAACCCTCAAGGCAGATGTAACCCAGATGGAGGAAGTGGGGGCCACTGTCGCTGAGGTGGTTCGCAATGAAGGTTGCCTTGATGTTTTGATCAACAATGCCGGCATAGGACTTGCCGGTGCCATAGAGGATTTCCGGGAGGACGAAGCATTCAGGGAAATCAACACCAACCTGCTGGGTGTTTACCGCACCACCTTGTGTGTGCTTCCCGTGATGCGAAGTCAGAATAAAGGAACCATCATTACAATTAGTAGCATTGCCGGTATGATGGGAATCCCGTTTCAGGGATTCTATTCTTCGAGCAAGTTTGCCGTAGAAGGCCTCATGCAGGCACTTCGTTACGAAGTAGCTCCTTTCGGCATTCAGGTGGTAATGGTCAATCCGGGTGATTTCCGCACCGGATTTACAGGCAACCGGCAAATCGTGGGCAGCAATACCGGCGGTGCCTATCATTCTGCTTTCGAAAAAACACTGAATGTGATAGAGCACGACGAAAATTCGGGACTGAATGCCGAAGTGCTGGCAAAGAAAATCCTAAAGATTGTTGAAATGCAAAATCCGGCACACAGGTATGTGGTGGCATCTGTTGAGCAAAAACTTGCTGTGATGCTTCAAAGGATTTTACCTTCTAAACTTTTCTTCCGAATCCTTGCAAGCCATTACAAAATCAGATAATGGCTTTGTTTGCATAAATTTCACCCCGTGAAGGATTACAGGTTTCTCATCGGCATGGCCCTGATTGTAGTTGCAGCATTTCTGGTGCCGGGCCCCGCCTTATGGAAAGGTTTATTTTCGTTGGCAACCCTGAGTTCCGTGGGTGTTTTTAGCATTTTCTTCCTCTACGGCCTTAAGGTGCAACGGCAGGTGTTTGTGGATGGCTTCAGTAACTATCGCTTGCATCTGATTGTTCAGTTGACCACTTTCGTGGTGTTTCCTCTGCTGGTTTTGCCGTTTGGATTATTAGCGCAATCGCCTGTGCAGCACAATCTTTGGTTGGGCGCACTTTTTCTGGCTGCACTGCCTTCCACGCTCTCCACATCTGTGGTAATGGTATCCATGGCTAAGGGAAATATTGCCGCGGCTATTTTCAATGCCAGCCTTTCGGGAATGCTGGGTGTGGTGCTCACCCCGCTGTGGATGAGCCTGTTTATGAACCTGCAAAACGACGGCCTCGAACTGAATACGGTTATCATCAGATTGATGGTTGAAATTATTTTGCCGGTGTGTCTGGGTCTGGCACTGCAAAATAGATTGGGATGGATTCCCGTAAAATTTTCAAAATTCATGGGAGTATTCGATAAGGGCGTGGTGCTGCTGATAGTTTACCGGAGCTTTGCCGCATCGTTTCACAACAACCTCTTTGCCCAAACCGGGATAAAGGAATTACTGCTTCTCATTGTTGCCATGACAGTGTTGCTGTTGGTGGTGTACTTCCTGATTAGCAAAGTCTCGAAAATACTGAAAATGAGTATTCCTGACCAAACTACCGCACAAATTTGCGGCACTCAAAAATCCTTGATTCATGGTTCTGTTTTTGCAAATGTGCTTTTTGGGCACATGCAGCAGTCAGGAATTCTTATTTTGCCTCTGATGATTTTTCATACACTTCAGATTCTGTTTTTCAGCGTTACATCGAATAATCGTTCCCTAAAAAACATCGAATGAGGTGTTTTTGGTATGTATTACAACCCTTAATTTTTATATTTGTATATTCAGAAGCCCCAAATTATTTTTTTAACAAATATTATTAAATGATAATGATTATAATTTAGAAAATGATTTAAATTTGCATAGAAATACATCTCAAATGGAGAGCATGATCCCATCCAATCAGGAAATCGCTTTGAAACTCAGCCGCTACGGCTTGAAAGTTACCCCTCAAAGGGTTGCAGTATTGAGTGCATTGATAAAGTTGAGCCATCATCCTACGGCAGAAGATATTTTTCGTGAGGTTGTGCAGTCCATACCCGGGCTATCTCAGGCAACGGTTTACAATACACTTGATGTGCTTGTGCAAAGAGGTATTGCTTCCAAAATTGCTACCAGTTCTGATATTATGCGCTACGATTTGATTGACCAGCCCCATCATCACCTTTTTGATGAATCCAATAGCAGGATTGAAGATTATTATGACCCGGAACTGGATCAGATACTGAAAATGTATTTTTCGAAAAAAAAAATCAAAGGTTTTATTCCTCACGAGATAAAACTTCATGTTACTGGTGCATTTCGTGACTCTGTAGTTTAATATGAACCTAAAAAATTTATCAAAATGAGCAAAATGAACAAAATCGGTCTTGACAAAGACCAAAGCCGCGAATTGGTCGAAAAACTGAACGACCTATTAGCCAACTATCAGGTGTTTTATCAAAACACAAGAGGCTTCCATTGGAATATCAGAGGGGAGAAGTTTTTTGAGCTGCACGCAAAATTTGAAGAGCTTTATAATGACCTTCAAACTAAAATTGATGAGATAGCAGAGCGGATACTCACTCTTGGTGGAACTCCGTTGCATACCTATGATGATTACCTGAAAGTATCAAAGGTGAAATCTCTGATGAATGTTACCAAAGCAAAAGATTGTGTTGAGTCAATTGTTTTTTCGTTCGGTATTTTATTGGAAAGGCAAAGAGTTGTGCTCGAGCTTTCTGCCAAGTATGAAGATGAAGGTACCAATGCTATGGCCAGCGACTATATCCGCGAGCAGGAGAAGCTTGTGTGGATGTACAATGCATGGCTTGATTAATCTGTTTGTTTCCATTGATGCCGGGCCGGGTTGCCCGGTTTTTTTTTGCCCTGTAAAGCAACTTCATCGAATTTCCTTCAAAGGTTCCTGACCCATAGGTTCTAATGTTAGCGACAGGCCATTCCATAAAACCATCAGAACAGACATATTTGTTTTTTTAATTTATGTTCATCATTCCTTTCCCTTTGATTTCTATACGCAAAAATATCTTAGGTTTTTCTTATCTTTACGCAACAACACAAAAATCTTAAACCATGAAAACGAAAGCAATATTGGCGGTACGAATTTTGGTGTTCAGTTTCCCATTATTCTTTCCCACATTAAGCTTCTCTCAATTTAAAAATGCAGAGATATTAGATAAAGCACATATTCTTGTAACATACATGCTTGATTTCCGCCAGGACTCCACAAACCTTGATGATAAAAGGAGTGAAGAAATGCTCCTGTTTATTGGCAATAACATTAGCCTTTTTATGAGTTACAACGAGGCCCTCAACGATACAATAATTGCAGAGCTTCTTAGGGCAGAGCAAAGGGGTGTCGACAGACAAACCCTTATAAACCAATTTGGTGCTTCAAGGGGGCCGTTAACTCGTTTCAGGTTCAGGATATACAAGTTTTTCGCTGAAAACAGGTTGACCTTTCATAAGTATATAATACCGCACTTTTATGCTTATGAAGAACCATTGCAGTTTTTGAACTGGCAAATCATCCCGGGAGAGGAAAAAGTAATCCAAAACTATCGCGTACAAAAAGCAACCACAACCTTTGGAGGCAGGAACTGGGTGGCATGGTTTGCTCCTGAAGTTCCTATCAGTGATGGCCCCTATAAATTTAATGGCTTGCCGGGTCTTATCATAAAAATTGGAGACACAAGGGGGCATTATGTATTTACCCTCACATCATTTGAGAAGCTGTCGTCCCCAAGACCGATTGAACTTATTCCGGGGACCAGCGAAGTGAAAACCACACGGAAAAACTTTTTGCGGGCGGCTGAAAATTTCAGAAACAGCATACTTATTCATGCTCGTGATGCTCAGTTCGCACCGGAGACCCAGCGCAGAGCCGCAGAAAACATGCGCCGCCTCAACAACCCCATCGAGTTAAGAGCTGATTGAGAAAAGAACGGATTTCACCCGCAAACCCTTTATTCATAATCCAAACATGTTTTAAAGCACGCAGAAACATCCACAACATAACAGGCCCATCAACTTATTCATAAATTTTGTTAAAAAACCTTGCTTTATCGTTTTTTTTTTTAAGTTAGCAGTGATGTTTTTTACTTATTCACTTTTCAAAACTTAAAAACTATGAAAAAGAGCATTTTAACTTTGGGATTGTTAGTAAGTCTTTTTCTTGTGGAGGCTGGCGCAAGTAGGCAATGGAAATATTGCACGAACTTCACATTAATTTGTGCTGATGGGTCAGGACACATAGGGCTGGTATGTGGAGATACTGTACAAGAAATGGAGCATCAAATGTTTGAGTGGATAGAAATACTTTGTTAAACAAAAAGGCACCGGGTTTAGAAAACTAACCTGGTGCCTTGTTTTGTACCTTAATTAAATGTTGAAAAATTGACTTCAAATAGAATTGCAAACAATATTCATTACTTGCAATCAGAACTTGCAATCAGAAACATCTTTGGTTTTTCTTATCTTTTACTCAACAACACAAATCTTAAACCATGAAAACGAAAGTAATATTGGCGGTACGAATTTTGGTGTTCAGTTTCCCATTATTCTTTCCCACATTAGGCTTCTCTCAATTCGAAAATGCAGAGACAATAGACAAAGCACAAATCCTTGTAACATACATGCTTGATTTCCGCCAGGACTCCACAAATCTTGATGATAAAAGGAGTGAAGAAATGCTACTGTTTATTGGCAATAACACTAGCCTTTTTATGAGTTACAACCAGGTCCTACGCGATACTGTAGTTGCAGAGGTCATGAGGGCAGAGCAAAGAGGTGTCGACAGACAAACTCTTGTGAATCAACTTACTGCTTCAATTGGGCCGTTAACTCGTTTCAGGTTTAGGATATACAAGTTTTTCGCTGAAAACAGGCTGATGTTTCAGCAGTACATAATGCCGCACTTTTATACTTATGAAGAACCATTGCAGTTTTTGACCTGGCAAATCGTCCCGGGAGAGGAAAAAGTAATCCAAAACTATCGCGTACAAAAAGCAACCACAACCTTTGGAGGCAGGAACTGGGAGGCATGGTTTGCTCCTGAAGTTCCTATCAGTGATGGCCCCTACAAATTTAATGGCTTGCCAGGGCTAATCATAAAAATTGGCGACACAAGGGGGCATTATGTATTTACCCTTACATCATTTGAGAAGCTGTCGTCCCCTAGACCGATTGAACTTATTCCACAGAGCCACGAAGTGAAAACCACACGGAAAAACTTTTTACGAGCGGCTGAAAATTTCAGAAACAACATACTTATTCATGCTCGTGATGCTCAGTTAGCACCGGAGACCCAGCGCAGAGCCGCAGAAAACATGCGCCGCCGCAACAACCCCATAGAGTTAAGAGCTGATTGAGAAAAGAACGGATTTCACCCGCAAACCCTTTATTCATAATCCAAACATGTTTTAAAGCACGCAAAAACATCCACAACCTAACAAGCCCATCAACTTTTTATCTTTACGCAACAACACAAAAATCTTAAACCATGAAAACGAAAGCAATATTGGCGGTACGAATTTTGGTGTTCAGTTTCCCATTATTCTTTCCCACATTAGGCTTCTCTCAATTCGAAAATGCAGAGACAATAGACAAAGCACAAATCCTTGTAACATACATGCTTGATTTCCGCCAGGACTCCACAAATCTTGATGATAAAAGGAGTGAAGAAATGCTACTGTTTATTGGCAGTAATATTAGCCTTTTTATGAGTTACAACCAGGCCTTCAACGATACAGTAAGTGCAGAGCTTCTTAGGGCAAGGCAAATGGGTATTATCGACAGACAAACTCTTATAAACCAATTTAGTGCTTCAAGGGGGCCGATAAGTCGCTTCAGGTTTAGGATATACAAGTTTTTCGCTGAAAACAGGTTGATGTTTCGCCAGTTTTTACTACAGAACTATTATATTTATGAAGAACCATTGCAGTTTTTGAACTGGCAAATCATCCCGGGAGAGGAAAAAGTAATCCAAAACTATCGCGTACAAAAAGCAACCACAACCTTTGGAGGCAGGAACTGGGTGGCATGGTTTGCTCCTGAAATTCCTATCAGTGATGGCCCCTATAAATTTAATGGCTTGCCGGGGCTTATCATAAAAATTGGAGACACAAGGGGGCATTATGTATTTACCCTTACATCATTTGAGAAACTATCGTCCCCAAGACCGATTGAACTTATTCCGGGGACCAGCGAAGTGAAAACCACACGGAAAAACTTTTTGCGGGCGGTTGAAAATTTCAGAAACAACATACTTATTCATGCTCGTGATGCTCAGTTCGCACCCGAGACCCAGCGCATAGCCGCAGAAAACATGCGCCGCCGCAACAACCCCATCGAGTTAAGAGCTGATTAGGAAAAGAACGGATTTCAACAACAAACACTTTAAACACTTTAGTCATAATCCAAACATGTTTTAAAGAACGCAGAAACATCCACAACCTAACAATCCCATCAACCCATTCATAAATTTTGTTAAAAAACTTTGCTTTATCGTTTTTTTTTTTTTATTTGCAGTGACATTTTTTATTTATTCACTTTTCAAAACTTAAAAACTATGAAAAAGAGCATTTTAACTTTGGGATTGTTAGTAAGTCTTTTTCTTGTGGAGGCTGGCGCAAGTAGGCAATGGGCACATTGCACGAACTTCACATTAACTTGTGCTAATGGTTCAGTACACATTGGGCTGGTATGTGGAGATACAGGACCAGAAATGATGGAGCAAATGGAAGACTGGGTAGAAATACTTTGCATTTAAACAAAAAGGCACCGGGTTTAGAAAACTAACCTGGTGCCTTGTTTTGTTGTCTTAATTAAATGTTGAAAAATTGACTTCAAATAGAATTGCAAACAATATTCATAACTTGCAATAAAAAACATCTTTGGTTTTTCTTATCTTTACTCAACAACACAAATATCATAAACCATGAAAACGAAAGCAATATTGGCGGTACGAATTTTGGTGTTCAGTTTCCCATTATTCTCTCCCACATTTAGCTTCTCTCAATTTAAAAATGCAGAGATATTAGACAAAGCACATATTCTTGTAACATACATGCTTGATTTCCGCCAGGATTCCACAAATCTTGATGATAAAAGGAGTGAAGAAATGCTCCTGTTTATTGGCAATAACATTAGCCTTTTTATGAGTTACAACCGAGCCCTCTCCGATACAGTACGAGCAGAGCTTCTGAGGGCAGAGCAAATGGGGATTATCGACAGACAAACTCTTATAGACCAATTTAGTATTTCAATGGGGCCGGTAAGTCGTTTCAGGTTTAGGATATACAAGTTTTTCGCTGAAAACAGGCTGATGTTTCAGCAGTACATAATGCCGCACTTTTATGCTTATGAAGAACCATTGCAGTTTTTGAACTGGCAAATCATCCCGGGAGAAGAAAAAGTAATCCAAAACTATCGCGTACAAAAAGCAACCACAACCTTTGGAGGCAGGAACTGGGTGGCATGGTTTGCTCCTGAAGTCCCTATTAGTGATGGCCCCTACAAATTTAATGGCTTGCCGGGGCTTATCATAAAAATTGGAGACACAAGGGGGCATTATGTATTTACCCTTACATCATTTGAGAAACTATCGTCTCCAAGACCGATTGAACTTATTGTACAGAGCAACGAAGTGAAAACCACACGGAAAAACTTTTTGCGGGCGGTTGAAAATTTCAGAAACAACATACTTATTCATGCTCGTGATGCTCAGTTCGCACCGGAGAGCCAGCGCATAGCCGCAGAAAACATGCGCCGCCGCAACAACCCCATAGAGTTAAGAGCTGATTAGGAAAAGAACGGATTTCACCCGCAAACACTTTATTCATAATCTAAACATGTTTGAAAGAACGCAGAAACATTTTGGTATGGTTTATGGAGATGATTGGGCAGGTTGGGCAAATATGTTAGATGATTGTGCACATGTTTTATGTGGTTTTGGAGTTTGGGGCCTTCAGATTTACCATTTCACAAAAAACCAATCAACATGAAGATAATTTTTATCACTATTGGATTCTTCATGATTTTATCAACGCCTTCCCTTTATGTAAAAGGACAAGGCATAGGGTTTTTCGACCCAATTCCATCTGTAACGCTCGACACTACAGAATTGGTTGTAATTTACAGACAAAGGTTTTCTCCGGATTCAACAAACATTCAAAACATAGTTGAATTCAATTCAATTCTTTTCTTAGGAAGTAATATTTCACTGTACCAATGTCTAAACTCTTACAATAGGGAGAAAATTTTGCAAGGAAGCAGAAATTTAGAAGAACTAAGGCAAGGGGCAATGCATGCTCCAACCTCCCCCTTTACTGCGAGATTTTATAAAAATTACCCGGAAGGGAGAATTACCACTACCGACAGAATTATGGGTGATTTATTTAAGTATCAGGAAAATCTGAACATGTTTTCCTGGACAATACACAATGAAAAATCAGTTTTTAATGGTTTCAGAATTCAAAAAGCTTCATGCAGTTTTGGAGGAAGAGATTGGATTGCATGGTTTTCTGCTGAAATACCTTATCGCCATGGCCCACACAAATTTTATGGACTGCCCGGCCTAATTCTTAAGCTCTATGATACAAGGGGGCACTTTCACTTTGAAGTGGTATCTGTTGAAAAAGCCAACAACTCCCACACAATTGAATTTCCAAAAAGAAATTTCATTGAAACAACGAAAAGAGATTTTTTCCGAGCCAGGGAGTCTTTTCGCCAGAGCATTATACAGGGAACAAATGCTCTCATCTTAGACCCCCATACAAGACAAGTGGCTTCTGAGAATTTGAGGCGGAGCAACAACCGTTTAGAGCTTAAACCGGACTGAAAAAATATTGATAACCATGATAATCAAGCAGGTAATATTTTTTTTAATAGCATTGTGGATTTTTCAAAGTCCATTAGAAGCACAAACCCTGTTAAAGGGCAGAGTAATGGACAAAAATCAAAATCCGCTCTCTAATATCAACATTTTGGTGTATCCCCATGGCGAACAAAACCTGATTGCCTTTGGCTTTAGTCGTGGCGACGGCACCTTTCAAATCAACCTGCACACTACGGCTGACAGCCTGCGCCTGGAAGCCACCTCCCTGCACTTCCGCACCGACAGCCTCTTTGTAGCCAATATAAGCCAGGAGGTGGTTTTCAACCTGGTACCGGAAATCAAGGACCTGAGTGAGTTTGTAGTGCGTGCCAAACCCATTGTTCAGCGGGGGGATACCATCAGCTATCTGGTGAGCAGCTTTGCCCGTGAGCAAGACAGGGTGATAGCCGATGTGTTGCAGCGAATGCCCGGTATTGAGGTAGAGCCATCCGGCAGGATTCTGTATCAGGGCGAACCCATACAGCATTTTTATGTTGAGGGGCTGGATTTGATGGGTGGCCGTTACGGTCTGGTGAGCAACAATTTGCCCCACCGGTCGGTGGCAACAGTGCAAATCCTGGAAAACCATCAACCCATAAGAATATTAGAAGATAGAATACCTTCCCATCGCACCTCGCTCAATTTAACATTAAGGCGCGAGGTTACCACCACTGGTACAGCAAGGCTGGGGAGCGGGCTTACTCCATTGCTCTGGGATGCCAACACTACCCCCATGATGTTTACCCGCAATTTTCAGCTTGCGGGGTCTTATCAGGCCAACAACACAGGGCACGATGCAGCAAAACAGTTGGATGTGCTAACTATTGAGAGCCTTCGCAGCCGCATGGAAGGCAACCTCAGCCGACCTTCCCTTCTCAGTACTCCTCTGCTGTCTCCTCCCGGCTTCAACGAAAACCGCCACCTCGATAATAACCTGCACATGCTAAATGCCAATGCATTGCAGCGTCTGTCAGGAGATTTTCAGCTACGAGCGAACCTGTACTTTATCTACGATAATCAACGGCAACAAGGGAACACCCGACGAACGATTTATACTCCAACAGATACCCTTGCGTTTGATGAGACCACCCGTAACAACATGAATGACCGTGCTCTTAGGGGGGAAATTACCCTTATCCGCAACACTACAAACAACTTTCTGAATAATAAACTGGAATTTCAGTCGCACTGGGATAAACGCAATGTTTTGTTCAGTAGTAACGCCAATCCCTTGGCACAGGAGCTTCGCAATCCCTTCCAAAGCCTCTCCAATCGTCTCAGCACTATATTACCAGTGGGGGAGAGGCTAATACAGTTCAACTCACAACTGCAATTCGACCACAGCCCCCATAGACTTTCCTTAACACCGGGGAGTTTTGAAGGGGTATTCAATAACGGGCAACCCTTTGATGGTATCTCACAGAATATACGGTTACAAAGGTTTGCATCTCATCATTCGGCCAGCCTCTCAATGGGTTGGCGACACTGGAGTATTACCCCGAGAGTTGGGATTCAGTACATGCTTCAAAATCTGCAAAGTCAGATTGAAACCCAAAACACCGTTCCCATTGAACTGCTTCCCGGAAGTTTCAACAATAATTTGGATGGAAATCAAACACGGGCCTACCTGCAAACCGAGTTGGTGTACTACAAAAGAGGAAGTGATTTCAACTTTAGTGTAGATATTCCCATTAGCTATGTTTCTATCAATGTAAATGACGATAATTTAATGCGCGGGCAAAAAATCAATCGTATTGTTGTTGAACCCAGGTTGTCCGCAGGTTATCGTATCGGAGACTTTTGGCGGGTTAGGGGTTCCTACGGCTTCCGCCATCATTTCGGGGAGATGGATAACATTCATTATGCCTGGATGCTTGCCAATCACAGAACCCTTCAAATCAATGATGCACCATTACAACAGGGTACCCTGCATAGCTTTTCCGCCTTTATAGGCCATCGCAACCCCTTCCTGTCATTCTTTTCATCGCTGGGTTATAGCTTTAGTGTGAGAAACAGCAATCTGCTGTTTTCCAACGAAATATTTGATAATGGAACGAGCTTGGTAGTCGCTGTTGAACAACCCAATACATCTTATACGCACAACTTTTCGGGCAGCAGCAGCAAATTTTTCCCCGGCATATCCAGCACATTTTCTATTCAGGCCAACTATTCTATGCAGAATCAACAGCTATGGGTAAACGACCAGACCTTCCGGGGCCAGAATCATGTGTATATGATTGACCCCAGGGCCAACATCAGGTTTGCAGAATGGCTCAATGTTGAATTAAGCACCCAATGGCTGCACTTCCGTACAACGCGTGACAGGCAAACACTCAATAGTGTAAGTTTATTCAAGCACCAGGGAAATTTGGTCATTTTTCCGGCCCGCAACCAGCATATTGCCATTTACGGCGAGTATTACCAGCACGCCAATCGGCACAACTATTTTGTAGATATCAGTTATCGCTATACCATTACCCGACACAGGATTGATATTGATGTTCGCTGGGTAAACATCTTCAACCATAAAACCTTCCGGGATTATCAGGTGGGGATGTTTTCATTCATGGAGAACGAATACAATCTCCGCCCTTCTCAGCTTGTTTTGCTGGTTAGGTTTAGTTTTTAGAAACACCACATCATTCAGTTCAAATCGTAATGAAATTGACGGAAATTTTTCCACAATAGACAATTATCGAAAAATCGCTGAACAAATCCTGAGTAGTTTAGTTAATTTCATGTACTTAAATATCAATTCAACACGATTACAATCAACTACCATGAGAAAATCTATCATTTTCATTTTTCTAAGCTTCATCGCAGTTCATTCATTTGGTCAATTTACCGGTCCCAGGGCGGCAGGCGCCATTACCACTGCAGAGCAGGCACTCAATGCAAGAGTAGGAACCTATGTTACTCTGGTTGGATTTGTTGTGGAACATGTGCGGGAGGATTACTATACCTTTCGTGATGCCAGCGGTCAGATACGCGTTCAAATTGAACAATCGGTATGGCAGGGGAGGCAAATAGGCCCCGAAAAAAAAGTGCGACTGCAGGGCGAGATTGATAGAGGTCTAAGAGGGCGTTATGTATGGGTAGAAAGGCTTCAGCTTGTTGACTGAAACCCGTATTTGGTATGTTTCCAGGTCTTAGGTTTTTGGAAAACACATTTGCGCCAATATATCCGTTCTAAGCTTTTTGCAATCCCGTCAAGGATAGGACAAAACACAAAATCTAAACAAGTCAATCAGACCTGTTTTTGAGGCTTGGTATTGATGATTTGTGAAACCAGAACAACAAGTGCCAGAAATTATGTTGATTGTAGCGAGCAATCAACATAATTTAATTTTCATCTAGGGGAAATATCAAAATATTTCTTTCGCGTTCGTGTGGTTTTAATGTTAATGTAATTAACTATATCAGTTATAATGCTATTTCTTGGGAATGCGACCTGTTGTAATACAAGCAATAACAAAATAATGAGGCCATAATATTCGAAAGCCCATAATGTAAAAGCTATTATTCCGATAGTAATAAAGAAGCTTTTTGTGATGCTCATGATTTATTATCTTAAGGCGGGTTCTAAAAATTCGTTTTTTCTGTTTTCTTGCCTAACGGCATACAGACCTAACGGCATACAGAGGTTTCGATAAAAATCGCAGAACCCATTAACGACTTTTTCAAAATCGAGCTAAAGATATAAATAAAAAGATTCACTATTTTTCAAAAAAATCACTATTTTTCGAAAAAAATCGAGAAGAGAGGCGAAGAAACCTCTTCCCCTTTTTCGTATGGGTAAAAACCTGTTATTGACCTTTCACAAAAACGCAAAAAAATGGGCTATTTTACACCGGATAGGTTTTTGTAAAATTCATTTGTTCTATTATCATTTAACTTGTCTCTAACAAAAGTGTCAAAAATACAGTGTCAAGGAAAGAGCATGGTTCGTAAAACACCAGTACGGATGAAACGAAGTTCAGCGAAGCTAAAATACACCATGCGGGTTTGCTTTCAACGAGACCTTCGGGATTCACCAAACATGAACATAAAAATTATTTACCGATGAAAAAGCTTTTGTATTTATTGCTTGTTACAGTCTTATTTGCCTGCCAGGGCCGGCAGCGGGAGATTAGAAATTATCCGGTGGAGTATTTTTTTAATAACCTCCGCATTACAGGCGGGGTATTTTCTCCCGATGAAACCCGGTTGCTTGTAAGTAGCGACAAAACCGGCATTTTAAACCTTTTCGAAATAAACATTGCCGACGGCTCCAAAACGCAACTGACCCACTCCACTGTGGAGTCGTACTTTGCTATTGATTATGTGCCGGGTACAAACCAGGTACTTTACCGCGCCGATATTGGCGGAAACGAGATTAACCACATTTTTCTTTTAAATGAAGATGGGACTTCCATCAACCTTACCCCCGGCGAAAAGGAGAACACTATGTTCTTTGGATGGAGCAGGGATAAAACGGCTATGTATTACTTGTCGAACAAAAGAGACCCAAGGTTTTTTGACCTGAAAAAGATGACCATCGGGGAATGGAAACCTTCAATGATCTATGAGAATATACATGGCTATTTTATTGATGGATTTTCGTATGACGAAAATTATGTGGCGCTTCGCAAGCCAATAACCACAAGCGTAAATAAGCTTTTCCTGTACAACAGGGCAACCGGTACTATGACTGAAATTTCATCTGATGAAAACCCTGGCGAATATAGTGCATCGGGATTCAGCAAAGACGGACAGAATTTTTATTTTACTACCAATACAGGCAGGGAATTTACATATCTGGTGAGGTACCGGTTAGAAACCGGTGAAAGGGAAACTATTTTCGAGGCCGACTGGGATGTAATGTTCAGTTTCCTGAGTGAGAATGAAAAGTATAGGGTAATTGGGATTAACGAGGATGCAAGAAACACACTTATAGTAAAAAACAACCTCACAGGGGAGAAAATTCCTTTTCCGGCAATTCCCGACGGCGATATTTTATCGGTGAGCATATCAGACAGCGAACGGAACATGAGGCTTACCGTAGGGACATCAAAGGCTCCAAGCAACATTTATGTTTATAATTTTGAAACGGGCGATCTCAGGAAGCTCACCGAAACGCTGAACCCTGATATAAATCCACTTGACCTTGTTTCGGCCCAGGTTGTAAGGTTCAAATCATTCGACGGACTGGAAATTCCGGCAATTTATTATAGGCCCCATAGAGCATCGCGCAGAAACAGGGTGCCTGCGCTGGTTATGGTACCCGGTGGTCCCGGTGGTCAGATGCGTGTTGGGTATTCTCCTTTAATTCAATATCTTGTAAACCAGGGCTATGCTATTTTGGCAGTAAACAACAGGGGAGCCGGAGGATATGGGAAAACATTTTCCCGTATGGATGACAGGGATCACGGCGGGGCCGACCTGAAAGATTGTATATGGGGAAAAAAATGGCTTCAGGAGCGCAATTATATTGATCCGGAAAGAATTGGCATTATGGGGGCAAGCTACGGAGGTTTTATGACTATGGCCGCCATGACTTTCCATCCGGATGCATTTCGGGTTGGAGTAAATATCTTCGGGGTAACCAACTGGATTAGAACATTAAGGTCTATTCCACCATGGTGGGAGGCCAACCGCAGAGCGCTGTTCGATGAATTGGGCGACCCTTTTACGCAGGATTCAATTCGATTGTACAACATTTCCCCCCTGTTTCATGCCCATCAGATTAGAAACCCCGTTTTGGTACTCCAGGGAGCCAATGACCCGCGCGTGCTTCAGGTTGAATCTGATGAAATAGTTGCCGCTATCAGGGAAAATAATGTGCATGTGGAGTATGTATTGTTTCCCGACGAAGGACACAGTTTCCGTAAAAAGGAAAATGAAATATATGCTTACGGAAGGATTCGGAAGTTCCTCGACAGATTTCTCAAGGGAGTTGAATAACTATAGCCCCGGATTTTGCTGATAAATTGACCCAATTAGAAGGATTATTTATAATATAATCCGATATTTTCAGATACGATTGTTCATCGCGGATAATGTGTTCGTAATAATTGCGTTGCCATAATTTGCCATTGAACGGATTCCATCCCAAATTTTTTACGGCCCGGATATATTCCACCGTAGTAATGGATTCAAATGCACCCACAATGTTGCCGATGGTTTTACCCGTAGGGGCAATCCCTTGTGGTTGCCCATTTCTGTCATTTCGGACGACATCGTTGTCATTTCGGACGACATCGTTGTCATTTCGGACGACATCGTTGTCATTTCGGACGACATCGTTGTCATTTCGGACGACATCGTTGTTATTTTGGACGACATCGTTGTTATTTCGGACGACATCGTTGTTATTTCGGACGACCACAAGGGTCGCCCCTACGATTTCCAAAATGGCATGGAAATGATTGGGCATGACGACATATTCGTGTAATACAATATTTTGAAAACGGACCGGCAATTTTAACCATTGATTTTCAACCATTCGTCCGGCATTGTTCAATTGCATCACCCCATTTTCAATTTTTCCAAACAAACATGCCCTGTTTTGTGTGCAAATGGTTATGAAATACTACCCTGCCCGCGAATAATCGTACCCTTTCAAACGGATGCTGCGGCGATGATGTCTGGCGGGATTGCAGGTCATTGTACGCTGCTTTCAATAATGGCGATTTCTTCTTCCGTCAATCCGTAAAGTTGATAAACCAATTGGTCTATTTGGTTTTCAAGGGCGGCGGTGTCGGCAGTAAAAGAGGAATTTTCGAGGCCCTCTGGCTATTCCGGCCAGCCAGGTTATTCCTGACAGGTTGCTCCCCAGCAGAGCCTGCTACCGCTTACCTGACTAACAAATATAAATCAAATGGAAAGGAATGATGAACATTGATTAAAATGAAAACATTAGAAATGTCTTATACGCCAAATAAAAAAATCGGACTATGCATTTGCAGCACAGCCCGAAATTTTTTTGAAAGAGGAGTGGTTTAGATAACTCCCTGGTCAATCATTGCATCGGCAACTTTGATGAAGCCGGCTACATTGGCTCCCTTCACATAGTTTACAAACCCATCGGGCTCTTTTCCATATTTCACGCATGCATCATGGATACTTATCATAATTTGATGCAGCTTTTGTTCTACTTCCTGGGCATTCCACGAAAGTTTCATTGCATTCTGTGTCTGCTCTAAGCCTGAGGTAGATACACCACCGGCATTGGATGCTTTTCCGGGAGCATACAGGATTTTGGCTTTGAGGAAAATTTCCATTGCCTCGGGTGTGCAGGGCATATTGGCCCCTTCCGATACGCAAAGCACGCCATTTTTCACAAGGATTTGGGCATCGTTGCCATCAAGTTCGTTCTGGATGGCGCAGGGGAGTGCCACATCGCATTTTACCTCCCATGGCCGTTTTCCTTCAACAAACTGAGCATTTGGATATTGATACACATAAGGTCTCACAATATCCTGGTTGGAAGCACGCAATTCGAGCAGGTAATCAATTTTATCGCCGCTGATGCCATCTGGGTCATACACATATCCGTCGGGACCCGAAATAGTAACCACTTTAGCTCCCAGTTGGCAGGCTTTAATAATGGAACCCCAGCTCACATTGCCAAATCCGGAAACGGTTACGATTTTATCTTTCATTGATTGGCCGCGGGTTTTCAGCATTTCTTCAGCGAAGAATACAGTGCCAAAACCGGTTGCTTCGGGTCTGATAAGGCTGCCGCCCCAGTTGCGCCCCTTGCCTGTAAATACTCCGTTGTGGGTGTTTACGATTTTTTTGTACATCCCGTACATATACCCTATTTCGCGACCGCCAACGCCAATGTCGCCGGCAGGAATATCTGTGTCGGGACCAATATACCTGTAAAGCTCAGCCATGAAGGCATGGCAGAAGCGCATGATCTCTGCGTTGGATTTTCCTTTCGGATTGAAATCGCTGCCGCCTTTTGCTCCACCCATAGGCAGGGTGGTAAGCGAATTTTTGAATGTTTGTTCAAAACCCAAAAACTTTAAACCTCCCAGTGTAACACTTGGATGGAAGCGCAAACCTCCTTTGTAAGGTCCGATAGCGTTGTTGAATTGCACGCGATAGCCTCTGTTTACATTCACATTGCCTTTGTCATCGAGCCATTCAACCTTGAAGGAAATAACCCGGTCAGGCTCCACAATCCGATCAATAATATTGGCTGCCTGGTACTTGGGGTTGTCTTTGATCACATCCTCAATGGATTCCATTACTTCTTTCACTGCCTGCAAAAATTCAGGCTGGCCGGGATTTTTTTTCTCCAGCTCGATCATAAATTTTTCTAAGTCCATAATTTAACTGATTAAATAGTTATAAAAGATAAATTGCGAAAAGTATTGCGAAATTTAATTGGGACGAAATTAGGCTTTATTTTCAGTTGCACCTACATTGTTTGCAGAATTTTCTTTTTCAGGTTTAAATACCACTCCGGTTTTTTTGCTTCCATCTATTTTCACTTCCAGCGATTTATCAAACCGCACATGCCTCAAGTGTTCATCTTCATAAACTGCTTCCAAAGCGTTGAGGTAATCCACCCGGTAAATCCCATCATTGAAGGCGGGATTTATGGTAAAATATCCCACATTGAAAGAAGTGAGGTTTTGAAAAAAATGAGTTCCCTGACTGGGGTCAATCTGGTAATCCTTAAGGCCCGACTCCACAATGAGGCGGGCAGCCGATATTTGCGACCATTTCACAGGGATACCCAGCCAGGGATCGCTTGATCCCCAACGCCCCGGACCTATCAGCAAATAATGCCTGCCGGCTTTTACAAATTCTGCATTCACCCTTTCTATTGAGCTTGCAATCCGTTTTGTATTGGAAGGATTGAATGCCCCGGGTTTTACATAAACCACATCCTGGATGTTTTCGATGATGCCATTGCCCAGAGCCTGATAACTCAAGAGCAAAATCTTCTCGGGCATACTCAGGTCAACTTTCACCCTGCTTTTTTCCTGCAGAGCCACAATAGGCCTTATTTGCAGGAAATAGAATGTGGGTTTTTTGCCCTCTTTGCCGTTGAGTTCGGCTGCAAATTCTATCTCCACCTGATTGTTCATTTCCTTTTGACCGATTTCCAACAAAGTTTTGATGATTTTTGGCAATGGAAAGGAGTGGTTTTTAAGTACATTGGAAAAAGTAATGATTACCAGGCCGCCTTCGTAAATACCATCGCGCACCATATTGTCGTGATAATCGAATGTGGATGCTGCATGTTTTAGAGATGAGTCGGAAATCACATCTTTAATTTTGAGCTTGAATAGATTTGTTGCATCGTCAATGTTGGGCTGGAAGGTCCGGGGGTCGAGATTCAGGCTGTAAAATTCTTTCTGACTCTCGCGCACTGCAAATTCCGGATTTGAAAGTTGCAGGGTTTTCTCGGGATGGGCTGGCGAAAACCGTATGGCCTGCCCTCCCTCCACAATGGTTTTTCCCAATCCGAAGGCAATCTTTGCCACGCCATCCTCATACTTTTCTGGCTCAATGGGATAAAAATTCACCGAACGGGCTACCCCCGACAAGGAGGGATAAAACCTGTTGCCATAGGCTGCCCCCGCAATTTCCTGGATTACCACCGCCATTTTTTCCTCATCAATCACATTGGATGTGGCAGCGATAAATGCCTTGCTTTCCCTGTAAAAAACCGATGCATACACGCTTTTAATGGCCTGCTCCAATTGCATCATCCGTACCCCTTTGTCGGGATGATTGTTTGGAATCATATAGGTGGAATACACCCCCGCAAATGGCTGATAATGGCTGTCTTCGAGCAAGCTGCTTGAGCGGACTGCAAGAGGAGCTGTAAACAATCCGGTGATATCGCGCACATACGACCGGAGTCGCGATGGAGTGCGGGCAGCCAAAAACTCATCGAAAATCTCCTGGTCTGATGCATTGGAAAGTGCAAACTGATACAGGGAATTCTCCTCCATAAACTCGTCAAACATATCGGTAGTAATCACTACGGTGCGGGGTATGGCCACTGTAAACCCCTCCCATTTATTGGTGATTTTGTATTTGTTGATTACCAAATCTATAAATGCCAACCCTCGGGCCTTGCCTCCCAGCAATCCATCTCCTAACCTGGTGAATATGGCGTAGTCGTCGAGATGACTGGCAATGATACCCCGACCCTTCATTTTGCGGTAATTGGCAATGGTGTCAATCAGGTAGGAGCGAATTTCTTCCATGTTGTTGAAATCTTCCCGACTCTTTTCGGCAAACACATTGGCAATGGAAAACAATGCCCTTGCCTTGAGCCACCTGCTGAAGTGGTTGTTTGATACATGGTATTCTAAGCATTTGGGCGGCACCTGGCCGATTTTTACCTGCAACGAATGCAAATTATTTGCCCTTTCCTCATGACGGCCGGTGGCGGGGTCAATGAATACAAAGTCTCCGAAGCCATAATTATCTCTTATGTACTGCTTCAATTCTACAATCAGGGTTTTGGAGTATTTGTATAAAAATCCTACCTTAAGCTGGTCAATAACATGTTGTTCCAGCATTTGGGAAGATTGCAGCAAAATGGGAATATGAGGGTCTATCTGCCTTATGTGCCGGGCAAAGCGGATGCCGGCAGCGGTATCCTTTTCATTGTTGCGGGAGTAGCTGATGTCAGAAATCACCCCCAGTAGGTTTTGGTGATACTTTTCAAACAGCCCGATTGCTTCTTCGTATGTTTTAGCAAGCAATATCTTGGGGCGCGCCCGCATCCTCAGTGTTTTGCTGTGCTCGTTCAGCCCTTCGGTCATCAACTCATTGGTTTGGTCGAATATTACCTTGTAGATATTGGGCAGGTAAGAAGAATAATACCTGATGGAGTCTTCTACCAGCAAAATGGCCTGAACACCCACCACATCTATGTCAAATTCGGCATTCATGCGATCTTCCAGCAGCTTGATGATTGCAACCAGCAATCCGGCATTGCCAAGCCAGGAGAAAACATTATCAATACTGCTGAGGTCCTCGTTGGCAAGTTTGGTTGAAACTTCCCTGGAAAAATGGGTAAGCACCACTATTGGGATTTTCGGGTAGTGCTTTTTTACATTCGACGCCATTTCAAATGCGTCAATCTTGCCTACATGAAGCATGGTTATCACCAAATCGAAATCCTTCTCCTCGAGCAGCGAAAAAGCCTCCTCTGATGAACTGGCTTTGGTAAACTTAGGCGGGTATCTCAGGTTTTTTGAAGTGTATTCCAGAAAAATCTTTTCATTAATCCTGCCGTCCTCCTCCAGCATGAAAGCATCGTAAGGACTACAAATGAGCAACACATTGATAATGCGTTTCTGCATCAGGCTCTCGTAGGTAATTTCCGGAAATTCGTAAAATTCAGTCGAAAATTTTTCGTTGTACTGGGGCTTTTCGTATAGATGCATATTTTGTTTTTTTCAATTATGGTGCCTATCGCAGGAGAGTTTTTTCTACACAGACGCAAAATTCTTGCTGAATCATCATGATGCATTACCACGCAAAAAAGCATCAGGAATGGGCTTCAACCCCGTAAATTTACAAATTTGCGGCTTATGAATTGTAGGATTCAAGTGCGCTGACAATCATTTCCGATGCGTTGCCCATTCCATACAAACCGCTTTTAAATTCGGGCGGACGGGCTAAAAAGGTATCGAAAGCCTGAACTATGGCAACCTTTGATGTTCCGGCAACGGCATTGTACCCCGATTCAACCAGCTCTGTCCACTCCGTTTCGTTTCTAAGGGTGATGCATGGCCTTTCGGCAAAATATGCCTCCTTCTGCAGACCACCGCTATCTGTTAGCACCATGGTGCATTTCTCCAACAAATAAATCATTTCCAGATAACCCACCGGCTCTACAATGCGGATGTTTTTTCCGGGCTTTGTGATTTTATTTTGACTCATTACCTTCAGGGTGCGGGGATGCAGGGGCAAAATAATAGGAATTGCAGCAGAAATGGAGTTGAGGGCTTCTATGATATGGCTTAATATTTCTGCCTGTCCGGTATTTTCGGCCCGGTGCAGGGTGGCTAAGCAAAACTTTTCGGGCACAGCAAACTTGTTGGGTTTTTGCTTAAAGTCGGAGAAGTGCAGATAAGCATCATACATTACATCGCCGGTAATGACAATGCGATTATCAAAATGGAGAAATCCTTCTTTTTCCAGATTGTCGGATGCTGCTTTTGATGGGCAAAACAATAAGCTTGAAATCCTGTCGGTCAAAATCCTGTTGATTTCCTCGGGCATTACCATGTTGTATGACCTCAGTCCTGCCTCCACATGGGCAACCGGAATACCGATTTTTTTTGAAGCCAGGGCACCTGCCAGGGTAGAGTTGGTGTCGCCATAGACCATTACCCAATCGGGGTCTTCGTGCAACATGATTTCCTCGGCCCGCTCGAGCATCCTGCCTGTCATGGCTCCGTGAGCAAGGCTGTGTATCCCCAGATTGTAGGATGGTACAGGAATTTGCATTTGCTCAAAAAACAACTCGCTCATGTTGTGATCGAAATGTTGACCGGTATGCACAATCACTTCCTTCAATCCTTTGCTCATACCAATTGCCCGGCTTACAGCACCGGCTTTAATAAACTGGGGCCTTGCCCCCAAAATAGTCAACACCTTTTTTTTATCCGACATAGAGCAACAAAATTTTAGACTATTTACAAAGATAGCTTTATAGGCAATACTTATGCCCATGAATTCACTTTGCTCTGCCAAAAGAGAATTCGCTTAATTTTGTTTGCAATGAACATATTTTTGGTTGGGTTTATGGGCTGTGGAAAGTCTTCGTTAGGCAAGCGGTTGGCCCGGAGGCTGAATTACCGTTTTTTGGACCTGGACGAGGAAATCCAACGGCAGGCAGGACTCACCATTTCGGAGATTTTCAAAAGAAATGGTGAGCATTACTTCAGGCAGCTGGAGGCGAATGTTCTGCGTCAGGTGGGAAAGTCGCTACCCACAGTAGTTGCAACAGGGGGTGGCACACCTTGCCATTTCGACAATATGGATTACATCAACGGCAACGGTGTTTCTGTGTATCTGCGCATGAGCCCCAAAAGTTTGGCCTGGCGCCTGGAGAATACCCATAAAAACAGGCCGCTTATTGCAAATCTGCAGGGAGAAGGGCTATTGCAGTTTGTGGAAAGCAAACTTGCCGAGCGGGAGCATTTTTATATGCAGGCACATTGTATAGTGAAAGGAGAAACCGTGAAGGTTGCCCATGTAGTGGCATTAGTTTTCGGCTCCTAAACCGATTTGGGAAGTAACAAAATGGGGAAGCCGGCCCGCAGAAACAAAGGTGCGACGAAAATAGGGACTGTTAATATAGCTGACTATTACACCTCTGCTCGATGAAGCGTGTATAAAGCGTTCATTACCCACATAAATACCCACATGGTCGATTCCGGGTCTGCTCAGGGTGTCGAAAAACACCAGATCTCCCTCAAGGAGCTGATTTTTTTCCAAGGGTTCCACCAATCGAGCCATATCGCGCGAACTACAGGTTGCAGTGAAAAAAAAATTAAAAAAGCAAAATGAGTCAAATCCATAAGCAAAACTATCCGGAAATTAAAGTTGCAAAAGTAAAGTTTCTGTTAATTCATAACGGGGTCGCTTGGGAAATTTGCCCAAATGGCATAGTCGCTACCCATTTCTTTGATGATGTTGCGCCACAATTTGTCGGGGTCGCACGACATAATCATCGGAATATCTCCTTGGGTAACAATCCATGAATTTTCTTTCATTTCTCTGTCCAACTGATTTGGCTCCCATCCCGAATAGCCAATAAAGAAGCGTATTTCATCGCATTTTACCAGATTCAGATCCATGAGTTTTTTCATTGCGTTGATATCGCCGCCCCAGTACAACCCATTGATGATTTCCACGCTTCCCTCAATCCTTTCGCCCAGGGTGTGCAAATAAAAAAGCCTGTCGGGATGCACCGGTCCTCCAAAAAACAACGGAAATTTATTGTCGGGCAGTTCCTTTACTACATCCATTATTCTCAAATTTAGCGGCTTATTGAGAATTAAACCAATGGTGCCTTCTTTCTGGTTGTGTTCTACCAGCAAGACAACACTGCGATTAAAGTAATAATCGCTCAGCGATGGTTCGCTTACCAAAAGTTTTCCTCTAACTGGCTTTGGCTCCCGGTTTTTCATCTGTACAAACCGCTTAGGTGTTAATGGCAATCTTTCAGGCAATAATTGTTAATTTTACGCGCGTTTTAATTTATCAAACAACAAAAACTTTGCCATTGTTCAATGCCCAACCGACTTTTGCATTTCCAGCAGCTTAGGGAAGCCTATCCGGAGTTTATTTTTGAAAATTTCACAATATCCCATTTATCCGAAGGAGTCCGGGCGGAATTTCATTTTACTAGCGGGCCCGAACTGGTATTCAGGCCTACAGTACTGTTTTGCAGAACTATGGAATTTGCAGAACTTGATTCTGAAGCACTTCATTTGCTGATGTTTCATATTGGCATGTCAGAGCTTATCAGTTACTGGAAGGCGGTTTGCTCTCCGGTAGTTGTGATAAAGCCTTTCAGATTCACCACGGCTCAGGAACAATGGTGGAAAAAGCTTTTCAGGCATGGGCTTGGGGAGTTTTTTTTCACAAACGAAATACCCATCCCGGGAGACGAAATTTTCTCTTTTTCTTATCCTGCAGGGACACCTCATTTCAGTCCGGTGCAAATTGCTGGTGGCGATGAAGGTGTAATGGTTCCGGTAGGAGGTGGCAAGGATTCGGTAGTTGCTCTGGAGGTGCTCAGCAGAAACCAATTCCAGGTAATGCCCCTGGTAATGAACCATAGGGAAGCAACCCGCAATGTGCTGAATGTTGGCGGCTATGACAATTTACACACCTTCGAAATCCGGCGCACACTCGACCCGTTGATTCTGGAGTTAAATCAGAAGGGATTCCTCAACGGGCATACGCCCTTTTCTGCCTTGTTGGCTTTCAATGCTCTGCTTGCTGCCGCATTGAGTGGCAAAAGTCATATCGCCTTATCCAATGAATGGAGTGCAAATGAAGCTACCATACCGGGAACCATCGTAAATCACCAGTATTCTAAATCCGTTGAATTTGAAGGGGATTTCAGGGAGTATGTTGCCCAGCATTTGGTAAAGGGAATCAACTATTTCAGTTTTCTTAGGCCTCTGAACGAACTGCAAATTGGCAAACTGTTCTCAGGCTTTGAAAAATACCACCCTGTGTTCAGAAGTTGCAATGTGGGCAGCAAAACCGATTCGTGGTGCTGCAACTGCTCAAAATGCCTATTTACATACATCATACTTGCTCCATTTCTTGAAGAAAAGCGTCTGGTGCATATTTTTGGTGAGAATCTCTGGCAAAATGCTGAATTAAAGAATACCCTCAACGAGCTTTGCGGCTTTTCGGACAACAAACCTTTCGAGTGTGTGGGAACCACAGATGAAGTGAAAGCCGCTTTGTGGCATGTTTCCCGCAATTATCCGGGTTCTGATTTGCCCGTATTGCTTAGACATTTTCTTGAAAATGCACCAAACACTGATTTGCCTGAGAATTTTAACATGCACCTCAAGGCATTTCACAAGCCCCATTTTCTAACTGAGGAATTCGAAATAGTACTCAAAGGTGCTCTGCATTTCTAAGATTGAGCCACAGCAATTCAAATTGCCTACCTTTGCACTCCTTCACATAAGAGTTCGTGTGTTGCGATTCATACCGCAGGTTTCATTCAATTTGATTACTCCCTAATTCTCTTTGCATAAATTGTGAGCTGGCAACAATTCCAAAATCTTTTTTCAGGCATCCAAAGAATAGGCATCTTAGGTTTTGCCCGGGAGGGCCAATCCTCCTATGCCGCCCTTCGAAAAGCGCTTCCAAAGGCAAACCTTCATGTGTGCGACCGCAGCGAACCATCAGCAACAGTAATGGAAATGCTCCGTCGAGACCCCTTGGTTTCCTTATTTTTTGGAGAAAATTACCAGGAGGGCATTGCGGGATGCCAAATCACGATAAAAACCCCGGGAATTCCACTCCGCGACCTGCATCCCATAGTACAACAAACCAAGCTGGTGTCGCAAACCGGATTGTTCTTAAAGCTTTATGGCCGGCAGGTGGTAGGCATCACCGGCACAAAAGGCAAAAGCACTACATCCAGTCTGTTGTATCACTTGCTGAGCCATGCCGGACGCAAGGTAAAACTTACTGGTAATATCGGAATCCCGCCGCTCGATTTGATGGGCGAGATACAGCCTGATGATATTGTGGTTTTCGAAATGAGCAGCCACCAGCTGGAGCACTGCGAGGTTTCCCCGCATATCTCCATTTTGTTGAATATTTTTGAGGAACATTTAGACCATTATGTCAGTTACAGGCATTATCAGCTTGCGAAAATGAACATAGCCCGCTGGCAAACGGATAGCGATGTATTGATATACTACCCCGGCAACGAAATTGTTCGGGGTTTGATATCTGAAATTGCACCCCGTTCTCAGCATTGGACTGTGGGAAGCCCTGAATTTGGAAAGCGAAAAGTGTATTGCACGGGTGCCAATCTGCACATTGACACTACAGAGAGTAAAATTGCATTAGACGGGGGATGCGATTCTTCGCCGCTTCTGGGCACACACAACAGGTTGAATATTTGCAGTGCTGTAGCTGCCGCATATCAACTGATGCTAAGCCCGGATGAAATATTATCGGGATTGAAGTCATTTCGTGGACTCCCTCATAGGCTGGAATTTGCAGGCGAAAGGTTGGGAATATCGTTTTACAACGACTCCATTTCTACCATTCCTGAGTCAACCATTGCCGCCGTTACTACCTTGCCCTCTACAGCTACCATAATTTTGGGAGGGTTCGACAGGGGGGTGAATTACACACAACTGATTGATTTTTTGGATAAATCACAAGTCCAAACATTTGTATTTTTGGGCAATGCAGGCCGACGCATGCACAATGAAGCTATGCTAATGAACCTCTTCTCTCAAAAAAATTGCCTGCTGCCAAACTCCTTTGAAGAAGCATTTTTCGAAGCCGTGCAGCACACACCCGCCGGCAAAATTTGTTTGCTGTCGCCGGCTGCTTCGAGCTATGACGAGTTTAAGAATTTTGAGCACCGGGGCACATTCTTTAAAAGTCTTATAGATTCTCTTCATTAGTTGCAAAAAAAAAGGAGCTGCCTGCGCAGCTGCCTTTTTCTGCAAAACCATCAAAATTCTTGTTACTTTTTGGTGGTTCTTGTTTTTGCTACTGCAGGGGCTGCAACTTTTGCAGGTTTGCTTTCTTTCTGTGGGCGCGTTTTGCCATAAGAACCTCTGAATAGTTTTCCCCTGAGGGTTTTCATATCTCCTTTTCCCATAATGCTAAATTTTTTAAAGGTTGAATTTTCTTTGGGTTAAATATACGAAATCTACCCAAAAATTGCTAGGACAATTGCAGGTAAGTTGCGTTCATTGTAAAAAGACAGAAACAGACGACAGAATGATAAAATAATTTTTGCTGCATAAAGGCAAAGAACATGTAAACCCATAGCACATTCAGGCACATTATTTTGCCCCAACGCACGGGCGAGTGCTTCGCAGCCAAAAGAGCCTTCATTTTACCATTTCAAAATTTGTTAATAACTTTATTGGACTAAAATTGTCCATTAAATAATAATGACTACCTTTGGATTAAATCTGGCTATATGAAAGACTTCAAATATTTAAATTTAAGAACATTCGGTGAGCATTTGCGTCAATTAAGAGAATCTTCAGGATTGACTCAAAAAGAAGTCGCCAATAGACTTTCAGTTGACAATTCTTTACTTGCTAAAATTGAGCGTGGTGAACGACCACCAACAAAGAAATTCATAGCAAATGTTGCTTTGTTTTTCAATGTGGATGAAAAAGAATTACAGAATGAATATTTAAGCGACCAAATTGCTTACAGAATTATAGGAGAAAATGCCGATTTAGATATTTTAAGGGTTGCGGAAAAAAAGGTTTCTTACTTAAAAACCGGAGAGAAATGTTAACTAAAGAATACATATTGAAGTCAATTACCACGAGTTGGATGAGTTTTTTGAAAGTGTAAAGAACTTTACTAAAATTCAAGAAAAATTTTTAAAACGAGTTGTATTATGAAAAATATTGAATTTCAAAACAAGCCACAAATATTTACAACGGGTGCTTTTTTAAAACCATTGAAAGTTACCGATAGCGAAGGGAATCAGATTTGGGTTTGGTATGTTTCAGAATTTATTGACAGTAGTTTCAAAGATGGAGAAGAGTATAATCCGAAAGAAAATGCTGTTTCTTTTGATGAACTTATAACGGAAATTGCGTGAGGGATAGTAGCGAAAAGCCCGCAGCGAAGCGAGGACTTGTAGCGGATAGCCCGACCCAAAGGGCACGCCCAAAACTTTTAAATGGGGATGATTACAGAATTGAAGTTGTAACGCTTATTAACGCTGAATTTTTACAATTTGCAATTGAATTTTTCAAAAAAATAGTGGATGCGAAACTTCAAAGCAGAGACATTACAGTTGATTGGTATAAAGAAGCATTTCTTAATCCAAAACTTCCAGCAAAAGAAATTGCAATCAACTCCGGATTGAATAAGAAAACCATACACAATATGTTCAATTCATCAACCAAAGAAATAGTCATAGATGCAGCAAATGAGCATTATGATGTGCTTTATGAGAGCATTAAAAACATGGTTGAAACAGAAAACGAACTCAATTTGACCTTAACAATAAAATTCAAAAATGTTGCGGTTGATTTAAATGTTAGTGAAAGTTTGATAGTGATAAATACGCTTGCTGTAAAACGAGCAGAGCTTCGTGGAGGACTTTGGAGCACAGCAGGTAAACGAGTTGAGAGCCCTCTAATGAAAACGCTATGTAAGCTCTATTCTGTTGATGAAAGTAATTATAAAGCAAAGTTCAAAAAAGATAATGCAAAAGGTTTTGACAGAGAAATTGATTTTTACTTACTAAAAGACGGCAAAGAATATTTATGTGAAGTAAAACTAATGGGAATAGGAAATCCAGAAAGTGCTGATGCTGTAATTGCTCGTTCAACCAATGTTTTCGTTGCAGACAAACTTTCAATTCAAAATAAGAATCAACTTGACCACTTAAAAATTAATTGGATAGAGATGAGAAGTGAAAACGGATTCAAAAGATTTAAAAATGCACTTGAAAACATAGGTATTGCCTACATAGACTACAATGGAGAACTTGACAAAGACTTAGAAAAAATATTTAAAGAACTATTTGCCTGATATTGCTGGCCCATTAGCAAAAACCCACAATCCCTACCCTGCAAAAGTCGTTTCTCTATGCAGCCAAAATGGTTGTTGTGAGATGGTCTAGTCTGTTTGGACAGGTTTCAATTCAAAATTAAGTGTTTTTGTTAAACGAGGGGGGTCTGGGGGGAGACTCATAACTTTCTATTTTTGTTAATTATTTTGTCATGCCGCAGCCATA
>Ga0209105_100043_pt1 | contig 46824 bp, 43 predicted proteins | sample SedPBSmetaG_FD_184158 | JGI IMG/M metagenome (GOLD analysis project Ga0209105, IMG submission 184158) | Freshwater sediment bacterial and archeal communities from Indian Creek, Illinois, USA to study Microbial Dark Matter (Phase II) -... | ecosystem: Environmental > Aquatic > Freshwater > Creek >...
TTATTTAAACAGAATACAAAATCATTGTAACTTTTTTCAAACACTGTGTCAATGCATATTTTGTAATGGCATATCAGGATAGCGCAGGATCCTCTAACGATGCCGGCGAAGCGTTTAAGTTGCCTATTTTAAACTCTTCGCGGATCCTTTTCTCAATTTCTAATGCGATTTCTTTATTATCCTTTATAAACTGGCGTGCATTCTCTCGCCCTTGACCTAAACGCAAATCCTTGTACGAGTACCAAGCGCCACTTTTGTTCACCAGGTTCATTGACACAGCTAAGTCTAGTATTCCACCTTCCTTTGAAATACCTTCACCATAGATTATATCAAACTCCGCTTGTCTAAAAGGCGGAGCCACCTTGTTTTTTACTACCTTTACCCTTGTTCGGCTTCCCACACTTTCAGCTCCCTGCTTGATTGTTTCAATCTTTCTTACATCCAATCTTACTGAAGCATAAAATTTCAAAGCTCTACCGCCCGGGGTAACTTCAGGATTACCAAACATAACGCCGACTTTCTCGCGTAATTGGTTTATAAATATGGCGACAGTCTTTGATTTACTGATCGCACCGGATAGTTTACGTAGTGCCTGGGACATCAGCCTCGCCTGCAGACCTACGTGAGCGTCTCCCATATCGCCTTCGATCTCAGCTCTTGGAACAAGTGCGGCGACGGAATCGATAACAATTACATCGATAGCGCCGCTTCGGACCAATGCCTCAGTGATCTCTAGAGCTTGCTCACCCGTATCAGGCTGTGAAACCAAAAGATTGTCAATGTCTACGCCTAATTTCTTAGCATACGCTGGATCAAGAGCATTTTCAGCATCTACAAAAGCTGCGGATCCTCCGAGTTTTTGCACTTCGGCTATAACGTGCAATGCAACTGTAGTCTTGCCGGAAGACTCAGGACCAAAGATTTCAATAACTCTTCCTCGGGGAAGCCCACCTACCCCTAAGGCTATATCCAGTTCAAGCGCGCCGGTAGATATCGCTTCGACATCCATATGGGTAGACTCACCCAGTTTCATTATAGAGCCTTTTCCGAATTGCTTTTCAATTTGTGCCAAAGCGATTTCCAATGCTTTTTTCTTTTCCATGATCTTATTTTCACCTGCCTTCATTTATTACGAACACATGTTCTATGCTACAACAATTATATACAGCCTTGCGTTCTGCGTCAATAACTAATCCGAAGTACAGTTCCCTATAATTGTTAAACGCAATAAATTTAATGCTATATTCGCCGCCGTAATCTTAATGCGTTTTCTGTCACCTATCAATTGATGTCTTTGCACTTGCACAGAATCTTTCCCATAAGCAATTGCAGTATACACCAAGCCGACCGGTTTTATTTCTGTTCCTCCGTCCGGCCCGGCAATTCCGCTGACAGAGAGTCCGATATCGGATCCTGAAAAATACTTTATACCCTTAGCCATTTCAATTGCTGTCTGTTCACTGACCGCACCATACTGTTTCAGTGTTTCTTCCTTAATGGCCAGTCGCTTAGATTTGGATTGATTGCTGTATACTACAATAGATTCGGTTAAGTTATTAGATATTCCCGGCACATTGGTCAAAAGATCACTAATCAAACCACCGGTGCATGATTCCGCAATCGATAGTTTCAGACTATTCTTTTTTAAAAGCCCAGCTACTACGCTTTCTAAAGTTTCATCATCTGTTCCATATATAAAATTTCCCAGTCGATTCCTTAATTCCAACTCCAGAGGCTTAAACCAATTCTCAGGATCATCGCTACGGCTGCATTTTACCGTAAGCCTTAACGTAACATCTCCATAGCCCGCCAATGGTGCAATTGTAGGATTAGACTGATTAAGTAACAAATCTTTTATCTTCTCCTCAACCGTCGACTCTCCCATTCCATAAATCTTCAGAACTTTTGAAACTATTCTCTCTTCTCCATACTCAGACAAGTGTGGTAAGCAATATCTCTCAAACATCGGTTGCAGCTCAAATGGCGGCCCCGGTAAAATAACGAATGTCTTACTGATTTTCTTTATGATAGCTCCCGGAGCTGTTCCATGTTCATTTGGAAGTATCATTGATCCTTGTGGAAACATAGCTTGTTTTAGATTGCCGACTGTAACGGGTCTGCCACGCATTTTCATGTAAAATTCAATAGCATTTGCGCTGGCTTCATCTTTTACAAGACATAGATCCAGAAACTCAGCTAAAGTTTCTTTGGTAAGGTCATCAAGCGTAGGTCCCAGTCCGCCAGTTAAAATAATCAATTCTGAACGCTTAGTTGCTATGTTTAGGACATCAATAATTCTATTTCTATTATCCCCCACTGCCGTATGGTAAAAAACATTGATGCCTATACTTGAGAGAACTTTTGATATGTACTGCGCGTTTGTGTTCGATATTTGCCCTAATAAAAGTTCGCTGCCTACCGCTATGATTTCCGCATTCACTATTTCTTCTCCTTTAAAAGGTATACATTTCCTTTTATATAATCGATTCCGGAAAATATAGTTATAACCACTGCAATATATATTGCTATCATATCGAAAGGGAAACCGATCCATCTAAAAGGTATGTTATCTAAAATTAAGGCTACAATCGCTATGATTTGCACTGTCGTTTTTACTTTTCCCCATATTCCCGCAGCAATTACAATGCCATCTGATGCAGCTATGGCTCTGAAACCGGTAATTATTACTTCCCTGCTTATAATTACAATGGTGATCCATGCGGACACTCTTCCTATTTCCACTAATGCCACCAGTGTAGCTATAACCAAAAGTTTATCTGCCAAGGGATCAATGAATTTGCCGAATTTTGTTATCTCGTTTCTTTTTCGTGCGAAATAGCCATCCATCGTATCAGTACTTGCAGCCAAAAGAAACAAAGCCGCAGCAACGATATCACTATGAGGGAATTCAATATACAGAAATGCGATTACAATTGGTACAAGCGCAATTCTTAAAAGAGTGATCTTATTTGCCAGGTTCATATATTTCAGCCAATAAATCATACTCATAGGTCTTTGTGATTTTGACAATATTTAGTAACCACCTTTCCCGTTTTCAAAACTCTCCCTGTTTACCAATACATTTCTAGGTTTGCTGCCGTCAGATCCGCTAATTATCCCGCGTGCTTCCATTTCATCGATAAGCCTTGCTGCTCTCGCATATCCAACTCTTAACCTTCTCTGAATCATGGAAATAGATATTTGCTCCATATCAAGGGCGATCTCAATCGCTTGCGGAAGAAGCTCATCGGAGACTTTTGAAGTATCCATCTCAAATGATGAGTTGATTTCTTCAAAAACAGCTTCATTATACTGAGGTTGTTTAATTTGAGTTTTAATATGGTTGACGACAGATTCTACTTCCTTCTCGGACACATACGCTCCTTGAATACGGATTGGCTTGCTTAAGCCCACGGGATAAAACAACATATCACCTCTGCCCAGTAGCTTTTCCGCTCCACCCATATCAAGAATAGTTCTTGAGTCAATGTGCGATGAAACGGCAAAAGAAATTCTTGAGGGAATGTTTGCCTTTATAACTCCCGTAATAACATCAACTGATGGCCTTTGAGTAGCTATTATAAGATGAATACCGGCAGCTCTCGCCATTTGAGCAAGCCTGCAGATTGCATCTTCTACATCAGAAGGAGCGACCATCATTAGATCGGCGAGCTCGTCTATTATAACGAGTATTTTTGGTAACTTTTCCGTTTTTTCTTCATGAAACTCGTTATATCTTTCAAGATCCCTAGCTCCTTTCTCCGCAAACAGCTTATACCTTGTCGTCATTTCCTGAACAACCCAATTTAAAGCGCCTGCAGCTTTTTTCGGGTCTGTCACAACTGGAACTAAAAGATGCGGGATACCGTTATAGTGATTTAATTCCACAACCTTAGGATCAATCATCAACATTTTAACCTCCTCAGGGGATGATTTATATAAAATGCTTATGATCAAAGTATTTACACATACGCTTTTACCGGATCCCGTCGCTCCTGCTATGAGAAGGTGAGGCATTCTTGCGATGTCGGTTATAATATTATTACCTGCTATGTCTTTGCCAAGCCCGACAACCAGTTTTGATGCGGATGATGAAAACTCTTCGGATTCCAATACTTCTTTAAGTAAAACCGGAGTTATGTCATTATTGGGAATTTCTATACCTATCGCGGCTTTACCAGGAATAGGAGCTTCAATTCTTACTGCTTGGGCTGCAAGGCTTAAAGCAATATCATCAGAAAGACTTACAATCCTGCTCACTTTTATGCCCGGGGCAGGCTGGAGCTCATATCTTGTTATAGCCGGTCCCTTGCTGACTTGTACCACTTTTGCGCTGATCCCAAAGCTGGCCAAAGTTTCCTCAAGCAATTTGGCGTTGGTCAATACGTCTTTATCCTGAGGCTTTAAAGACTTCTTGGATGATGGCGCTTTTAAAATATTTAAGGGTGGAATTTTATAAGGCGCATTATGAGATATCTCAACACTCTCTTGCTTTGCATCCGAACGCGGTTCTTGTTTCTCTGTTTGGGAGTCTATTATCGTTATATTTCTGACTTCATTTACATCAGCAGTTGAAAATTTTACGGAGTTCTTAGCAGTACCGAAAGCTTGTTTTAATGGCGATATGTCGGGTTTGCCGTTTGACTTTATATCTTCGGCTTTAATGGTTTCTCCTATAAAACCCCTATTGTCTTCACTTATCATGTTTTGCTTCTGCGTTTTTTTTTGGGCATGCGGCTTTCTGTCTGTATATGTTTTGAGAATACCGGCTAGTTTAGTTGTTATGCTGTTTAGTGACATCCCGGTCATCAACAAAAATAAAACACAAAACAGCGCGCCAAGTAATATGAAACCACCTGGCCTTCCGATGGATATGTACATCCAATACACTAAGGGTGAGAGCAAGATTCCAGACCCTTTGGCTTGTATGCCTAAGTTAAAAGATGATGTCGAAAAGTTGAATACATCGGATAAAGAAAAATAATCCAGATACGCAAAATGGACTATTGACATAGAAACAAGCAATAATCCGATAAACTCTAAAAGCTTAAAAATACTAATTTTTTTATAGAACGGGTATATTAATGCTATACCAGCTAAAAGTAATAAGACCGGAGCAATAAAGGCAAAAATACCAAGCACTCCCATTGTGTATTGCTTTATATGATAACCTGCTATCCCCGCAGAGGTCGTATAAGTGCTAATACCAACAAATAACGCCGCTCCGATTAAAAGTATGCCTATGATCTCATTATATTTTTTTGGTTGGGATGAAATCTTAGCAGGCTTAAGTTTTTTAACGGGCATTTGATCACCTCATCTATAAATCCAATGATAAAGTATGGTCAATCCGCCAACAACCCAGCAATAATAGGCGAAATAATGGAGTTTCTTCTTTTTCAGCAGACTTATCAACATATCTATCGCCAAGTATCCGCTAATCGCCGAAGCAATAAAACCTGAAACTACAGGCAACAGATCACCGATAGCCGAAAGCTCCCTGATTATTTCAGGCCCTTCCAGAACTACGGCTGCAAGTATCGCCGGAACAGATAAAAGAAATGAAAAGCGTGTGGCGAGATCTCTTGTGAATCCCGTTGCTAATCCGGCAAAAATAGTAGAACCGGATCTTGATATACCGGGTGTAATTGCAGCACCTTGTATTAGACCCACAAAAAACGCATCTTTCACCGTCATGTCTTTTGCGTTTTTTGAACCGACAGGAATATAATTTGAAATCCATAAAATGATTCCTGTTATTATTAGCATATATCCAACTATGGAGGCGGTCTTAAATAAACTCTCAAACAGATCGTTGAAAATAAATCCGATAGCCGCGGTTGGCAAAATCGCTATAAAAAGCATAACCAGCAGAAGTCTGTGTTCATTTGCTCGTAAGTCCGGTTTTCCTCTTGTCAGCAAAAAATCTTTACATAAGACATAGAACTCTTTAACGAGCAATAACAAGTCCTTACGGTAATAAATAATCACTGCGACTAGGGTTCCTATATGAAGTATTAAGTTAAATCCCAATCCAATCTCCTCAAGTCCGAGTAACTGTTGGAGAATCACCAGATGCCCCGAACTGCTGACAGGCAAAAACTCAGTTAATCCCTGCAAAATTCCCATAAAAATCGCGTAAACAGAACTCAAAGGCATTTCTCCCTTCATTGCTCGCAATAATTATATCATTCATAGCCTAACAATACCATAGCCCGGATTCATTTGTTTTCCGGGCTATCTATAACTCAGTCAGCTATTATTGAATTGCACTTTCCCAGAGGATCGTTTAAAGAAAAAATGCTTTTAACCTTTTAGAAATTTAGAAATATCCTTGCTTTTTTGATTTACCGTCCTGTCTTTCGACATTTTCTATATTTTTAGCCAAGTAACCTTTGTATAAGTCTTCCGGTGTTAAACTTGCCTTATTACACATACTTACGAAGAAATGCATTACATCGACCAACTCCTCGTGTATGCGCTGCATATTCAAAGGTTTTGGGTTCTTCCACCATTTAAAATTTACTTCTTCAATTAGCTCGCTTAATTCAGAAATGATAGCGAGACAATCCTTTTGCATCCATTCCTCAAAAGTTATGTCATTAAGATCCCGTTTTATCGCTATTTTTTGGTCAAGCTCATGCTGAAGCCGGAAAATATGTTCAAGCCTGTCCATTTGGTACTCTAACTTGTTGCATGGCACCCATTAAATCAGATGCCTGCCGCGATAAGTCATCTTTTCCGATCATAGATATGCCGACTGTTCCTCCCGAAAATATTCCTTCCATTGATTCTATGGCGTTATCCATCGTAATCATATTTATCTTATTAAGTATTTCTTCAGAAGAAGTTATCTTCCCCAATAAAAGCTGAGATTTCCCAATGGCATTCATCCTGCTGCCGGTACTCTCAAGTCCTAAAATATAATTGCCCTTTAGTTGTTCTTTTGCTTTATCAAGTTCATCAGGAATTATTCCATCGAACAGTACGTTTCGGATTTCTTCTGTTATAAGCGATAAAACCTCTTGCGCGTTGCTAGGCTTCATACTTGCGTATATTGTAAAAAATCCGCCGATCGTATAATTGGAAGGATGCGATAGAACTGAATAAACCAGTCCTTTATCCTCACGGATTTTCTGAAACAACCTAGAACTCATACTTCCTCCGAAAAGGTTATTAAATGCCATAACAGAGTAGATTCTTTCGTCTGAGATCGGTATTCCCGGATAACCTATGCAAATATGCGTTTGCTCAATATCCTTCTGGCGAAATAAAATATCACCGCCGAATGCAATTTCTGGTATTATTTTATCATTAACCTGAAACAGTTTCCAGTTTCCAAAATATTTTTGTATTAAGTCGTCAAGCTGTTTATCATCGAAATTTCCTGCCACCGATAATACAACAGATTGTGGCGAATAGTACTCCTGAAAAAAAGATAAAATTCTATCCCGGTTAAAGCTTTGTAAGATATTTTGTTCACCAAGTATAGGCTTGCTTAAAGGATGACCACGAAACATTGCTTCAGAAAGCAAATCATATGCCACATCCTCCGGAGAATCCTCATACATTAGGATTTCTTCTAGAATAACTCCTTTCTCCTTTTCAATTTCGAAAGGCTCAAAAGAAGAATTCAGGATCATATCTGATAATAGATCTAATCCTGTTTCCAGATGTTCATCAAGGACTTTGAAATAGTAGCATGTGTATTCTTTTGCTGTGAAAGCATTTATCTGCCCGCCGATCCCATCCATCACATCAGCTATCTGTTTTGCGCTACGCTTAGAGGTCCCTTTAAATAACATATGTTCTATAAAATGCGATATTCCACCGATTTCGTCAGCTTCGTACATGGAACCGGATTTAAACCATAAACCTGCTGAAACCGAACGAAAATGAGGAATCTTCTCGGTTACGACCGTTATTCCGTTTCTTAAGATACTGGTTCTAAACATAATTCCTAGTCTCTCTCTATTCCATGTTTGACATTTGCTCTGTGCAATGATTCTTGTTGAGATGACGGTGGTGGCAATGCGCTTTTTCTTGAGAGATTTATTCTTCCGTGATCGTCTATATCAGTAACCTTTACCAGTACCTCATCACCGATTTTCACCACATCTTCGACTTTGACAACTCTTTCATGCGCCAATTTTGATATATGGACTAATCCTTCTTTCCCCGGAAGAATTTCAACAAAAGCTCCAAAGTTCATTATTCTTGTGACTTTCCCAGAATAAAATTCTCCAGCTACAATCTCTTTTGTCAAGCCCAAAATAATTTTTAATGCTTTGTTGGCGTTGTCAATGCTTGTGGAATAGATAAACACACGTCCGTCATCTTCAATGTCTATTTTCACTCCTGTATCATTTATTATCTTGTTTATAATTTTGCCTCCAGGACCTATGACATCCCGAATTTTATCAACAGGTATCTCTGTGGTTACAATTTTTGGAGCATACGTTGAAAGCTCGTTTTTGGGTTTAGGAATAACTTCGAGCATTTTACCCAGTATGAGTTTTCTTCCTTCTAATGCTTGCGCTAACGCTTTCTCGAGAATTAGACGGTCGATACCTTTGATTTTTATATCCATTTGTATGGATGTTATACCCTTCGCAGTGCCGGCAACTTTAAAGTCCATGTCCCCAAGCGAATCCTCAAGCCCCTGAATATCTGATAATATAGCAACTGCATTAGTTTTCTCATCTTTAATAAGTCCCATTGCGACTCCTGCGACAGGAGCTTTGATAGGAACACCCGCATCCATAAGGGCAAGAGTGCTGCCGCATACGCTAGCCTGTGATGACGAGCCGTTTGAACTCATTACTTCAGAAACCAGTCTTATAGTATAAGGAAATTCTTTTTCTGAAGGTATTACGGGCAGTAATGCTCTTTCGGCAAGCGCGCCATGTCCTATGTCGCGTCTGCCGGGGCCTCTCATTGTTCTGACTTCTCCAACGCTGTAATGTGGGAAATTATAATGGTGTATATAGCGTTTTGACTCGTCTTCCCACAAACCGTCAAGTATTTGAACATCACCCATAACACCCAATGTACATGTTGTCAGAACTTGGGTTTGTCCTCGCTTGAAAAGGCCTGAACCATGAGTTCTTGGAAGCAATCCTACTTCAGATTGAATCTTGCGAATCTCCTTAAGACCTCTTCCGTCCGGGCGCAATCCCTCATTTAATATCTGTTTTCGAAAAACTTCCTTTGTTATATCGTATATAATCTCTTTAATATCACTTTCCTTATCAGGGAAACGCTCAGAAAACTCTGCTAATATTACATCTTTTACTAATTGCATATTGTCCTCGCGTGATTGTTTGTCAATCGAATGTATCGCATCGATAATCTTCTCGGTAGCATAGCTCCTGACAGATGTTTCCAGATCTTGATCCGCGATATTTAAAGTCACTATTTTTTTCGTTTTACCTACATCCTTGATTATTTCATCCTGAAATTCGCAAAGCTGTCTTATAAAGTCATGACCGAACATGATTGCCTCAAGAACCTCAGATTCTGTCAATTCATTTGCTCCCGCCTCTACCATCATAACAGCGTCTTTCGTTCCCGCTACAACTAGATTTAACTTGCTGATTTCTCTTTGTTTGGCAGTAGGATTAACAACAAAGTTATTCTCGATCATGCCCACCGCCACAGCTCCGATCGGCCCTGAAAACGGTATATCCGAAATACTTAAAGAAACAGATGATCCAATCATAGCAAACACATCGGGAGGATACTCAGGATCGACCGACAAAGCCATCGCGACAACCTGAACATCGTTTCTGTACCCCTTTGGGAAAAGAGGCCTTAATGGTCGATCAATTAGTCTTGATGTAAGAATAGCTTTTTCAGTGGGTTTCCCCTCTCTTTTTACAAATCCGCCGGGTATTCTTCCCACGGCATATAATTTTTCCTCAAAATCCACGCTTAATGGAAAAAAATCGATTCCCTCGCGAGGTTTATTAGAAGCTGTAGCAGCTACAAAAACTACGGTATCGCCACATTTTACCGTACAAGATCCATTAGCTTGTTCGGCAAGTTTTCCTGTTTCAATTATCACAGGAATACCGTTGATTTGTATTGTATATATCTTATGTTCCATGTTATATCTCCTTCCGCAACTTATTTTTGTTTTTCCCCAATGTTCTTGTTTAACACGGCAAAATGTGTTTTGTTCTTGGGCATACAGATAGTGGAGCGGATAATCCGCTCCACTTCTATTTTCTTAGATTCAACCTGTCAATAAGTGACCTGTAGCGTTCGATATCTTTTTTCATTAAATAATTCAGAAGACCTCTTCGTTTCCCTACCATCTTCAATAAACCCCGTCTTGAGTGATGGTCTTTTTTATGCGTTTTCAAATGTTCTGTAAGGTGATTGATCCTCTCGGTCAATATGGCGACTTGTACTTCAGGGGAGCCCGTATCGCTTTCATGAAGCTTGTGAGAACTTATTATTTGATGTTTGAGTGAAATATCCAAGTTTACCTCCATAAAAATAAAATACCCCCATTACCTTAGTAAATCGTCGGAGTTTCGCTTAAACCAAGGGAATGGTTGAACAGTTAACTGTCGGGAATATTTTAGCATAACTTTCTGTATTTGCATACTATAAATTTAATCCGGTTTACATCCTTGTTGATCTGCCTAACAAGATCATTAACCGTATCAAATCGGATTTGATCTCTTATTTTTTCTATGAAATATAATTTAAGGCGCTTTCCGTATATATTACTGTTGAAATTCAAGAAGTACGTTTCAATATGAACAGCTTCCTGCGAGAATGTAGGATTTTTCCCCACGCTGGTTGCTCCCCAATATTCTTTTTCATCTATAACACCTTTTGTTAAGTATACTCCATCACCAGGTAATGCTAAATTTTTGCTAAACTGCAGATTGGCTGTTGGAAACCCTATCTCTGTTCCTCTTTTAAATCCGGTAACAATTTCGCCGCATAATGAATATGGGTAACCCAGGAAATGTGTTGCTTCCTTAACTTTGCCTTGCTTTATCAAAACACGTATTAAACTGCTGCTTACGACTTGACCGTCGATTTTGCATGGTGGAATTAAAGTTACCTCAAGTCCTTCAGTTAAAGCCAATTCTTTTAGTAAACTTACATCTCCCATTCCTTTATGCCCAAATTTAAAATCATGTCCTACAACTATATGGCGGATATCGTAGTTTTCAAACAAATCCGAAACAAAGCTTCGAGAAGAAATTTCTGAGAATTTAAGGTCAAATTTTTGAATGAAAAGATAATCCAATCCCAACTTTTTGAATTCTAATATCTTTTGCGTAAGCGGCAATAACATCGGCGGAGCGTTATTCTGATCTAGCGACAACATTGGATGTTTCCCAAATGTGTAAACCATTGAACAATATGCGTTTTGTCTGCTAATTTCAATAAGCTTGTTTAACAGATACTTATGTCCTAAATGAATTCCATCGAAAGTTCCGATTGTAAGTGCAACAGGTTTACCAAGCATGCCGACTTTTTTGGTTGTTATTTTCATACAAGTACTTTCTCCATTATTAGCCTATCGCTTTGAGGCATTATTCTTCCTAAACCCACAAAACGATTTTCGCAAAATACTCTCGTGATTGAGGCTTCTCTCAAATTATCGGCATACAAAATTTCTTCAAAGGAGATTATGTTACCGTTTATTGCTCGTTTATAAGCAGTTTGCGAAAGTATAACTTTTCCGTATTGATTAAGGGCTTCTTCCATAGAAATCAAAATATTCCCGACAGAACCTAATAAAGAAGATTCTTTAACTTCATCAATGGTATACGAATCCTCTAATAAAAACTTTCCTGAAGCTGTTCTTAGCAAAAAAGCCATATAAGCTCCGCAACCCAATCTTCTTCCTATATCCTGGCAAAGAGATCTGATGTAAGTTCCCTTTGAACAATCAACCTCAAACATGACCCGGTTTGGCGGGATAAACCTTATAAGCTCAAGTCTTGTCACAGTTACATTCCTGGATGGCGCTTGCGCAATAATGCCCGATCTTGCTAATTCGTAAAGTTTATTACCGTTTACTTTTAATGCTGAAAAGACTGGAGGAATCTGCGATATATCACCTATGAATTCTGTTAAAACATTCTTTATTTTTTCTTCATCCGGGTAATCCGTCGATTGACACAATATAGTACCATATGCGTCAAGCGTATCCGTTTCGATCCCTAGCGCCAGTTCACAGCGATACGTTTTATTATCGCTTATAAGATATTCGGTTAATTTAGTAGCCTTGCCCAAACAGATTGGCAAAACACCTGAGGCGCCGGGGTCTAAAGTACCCGTATGCCCTACCTTGCTTATGCCAAGAGCTTTACTAAGTGTACGCGTTAAATCGTTTGAAGTCATTCCGGGTGGCTTTATTACGTTTAATATACCGCTTATGTTTTCAAATCGCTTATGATCTTGCTGACAGCAGCCTTTATTATTGCTTTTGATTGTTCTAAACCCTCTTTCATGATACACCCGGCAGCCTTCTTATGCCCTCCGCCACCGAATTGTGCAGCCAACCTGCTTACATCAAGAAAATTCTTTGAGCGAAAACTTACTTTAACTCCTCCGCTTCCCATTTCCCTGATTAAAACTGCTAACTCCACTCCCTTTATGTCTAACGCAAAGTTTACTACTCCTTCGACATCAAATTCCTTAGCTCCGTTATTTTCAATCATATCCGATGTAATCGAAATCATAGCAAACTTTCCAGCGTAATCTGTCTCAAGAGAATCTATAGCGCGTCCCCAAAGCTTGATCTTATTAAGACTATGATTTTTATATACTAACATTGAAATTTTTTCAGGATTAACTCCCTGAGTGATAAGCTCAGCTGTAATGTGATGCGTTCTTGGGGTTACATTGCTAAAGCTGAAGTTACCAGTATCTGTCAGTATTCCTGTATAAAGGGCCTCAGATACCGACAAATTTGGAGTGCCGGCTAGTTCAGTAATAATTTCGTATATAATTTCAGCAGTAGCCGCGGCTTTTATATCTACAAAGTTTACATCAGCAAAGTAAGCGTTTGTAATATGATGATCTATGTTTAACGTTTTACCGGCACATTTAGTTATACCAGCCAATGAGCCTAAACGTTCCAGATCGCTACAATCAACCATAACGGCGACATCATACCAATCTTCAGGCTGCAAGCTTCGTTTAAAGAGTTTAATACCGCCCAAAAATTCATAAGCATCAGGCATAGTATCCTGACAGAGCAAGTCTACTCTTTTTCCAAAACTCGCCAATGTGTGTGCTAATGCTAAAGATGAACCGATAGCATCACCATCAGGGGATGTATGAATAAGCAGAGCAAATTTTTTGCCTTCTGTCAGAACCTTTATAAGCTCACACGGGATCATTCGTATCCTCCATTTTTTCCTGGGATAACTTCTTTATGATGCCGGCAATCGCTATGCTTTGCTCAATAGATGAATCAAGCTTAAAATGAATCTCCGGAATATGCCTGATCTTCAATTCAGCGCCGAGTTCTTTGCGTAAAAATCCAGAAGCGTGTACAAGTCCTTCCATGGCATTATCCTTCTCAGTTTTGTCACCAAATACGCTGACATAGACTTTCGCAAATTTATAGTCTTTAGACAACTCAACCCTTACTATCGATACTAAATTACCAACTCTTGGATCTTTGATTTGTTGGATTATAATTCGACTCAGGCTCTTTCTAATCTCTTCTTCAATTCGTCGGGTTCTCTGATATGACATATTTCAACACCTTTTTAGCTAGTTTGTATTTCTTCCATTACATAGGCTTCGACTACATCGCCTTCCTTTATATCATTGAAATTGACAATTGATAATCCGCATTCATAACCGGCTGCCACTTCCTTGGCATCATCTTTAAATCTCTTAAGTGAACTTATTTTACCCTCATGAACTACTATGCCGTCTCTTATCAATCTGACTCCGGAATTTCTTGCTATCTTCCCATCGGTTACAAAACAACCGGCTACACTTCCCATGCCTGTAACTTTGAATATTACTCGTATTTCGGCATGCCCTATGCGATTTTCCTTATACTCCGGAGCAAGCATTCCTTTTATTGCCGCTTGTATGTCTTCGATAGCATTATATATTATACGGTATATCCTGATATCGATTTTTTCTTTTTGGGCAAGTTCAGAAGCACTCCCTGAAGGTCTTACGTTGAAACCCACTATTATAGCATTTGATGCCGTTGCAAGCATTACATCTGATTCTGTTACTGCTCCAACTCCTCCATGGATAGCTCTTATTTTCACTTTCTCTGACGGTATACGCTCTAAAGCATTTTTGACTGCTTCAACAGAACCTTGTACATCTGCTTTGATTATGATATTCAGATCTTTTGTGTCGCCTTCTTTAACCTGACTGAAAAGATCTTCCAATGAAGTCTTGGATAATGATTTTTGTAGTAGATTGCGTGATTTGGATTCTCTTTCTTCAGCCACCTGCTTAGCCAATTTATCGTCCTTTACCGCATATATAAAATCACCCGCCTCCGGCACATCAGAAAGCCCCCATACCTCAACAGGTATCGAAGGACCTGCTTTTTTAACCCTATTTCCCTTATAATCCATCATCGCTCTGACACGCCCGTAACTTTTTCCAGCCACAATAGCATCTCCAATGCTCAAAGTACCGTTTTGAACCAATACCGTTGCAACAGGACCTCTCCCTTTATGAAGCTGAGCCTCTATAACCGTACCTTTCGCCAATCTATCCGGATTGGCTTTTAAATCCTGTAATTCAGATACCAGTATTATCATTTCCAAAAGCGTGTCTATGCCTTTTTTCTTTAGTGCTGATACAGGTACTGTAATTGTTTCTCCGCCCCATTTTTCAGCAACCAGTCCATGCTCCATAAGCTGCTGAGCTACTCTGTCAGGGTCGGCACCTGGCAAATCAATTTTGTTGATAGCGACTATAATCGGAACTTTTGCAGCTTTTGCATGATTGATAGCTTCTATTGTCTGAGGCATAATCCCATCATCAGCGGCTACAACAAGCACAGCTATATCGGTAACCTGAGCACCTCTTGCTCTCATTGAAGTGAATGCTTCGTGTCCGGGCGTATCGAGAAAAGTGATCAGTCTATCGTTCTTTTCAACTGAATATGCGCCAATATGTTGAGTTATACCGCCTGCTTCCTGCTCGGTCACACTCGAATTCCTGATAGCATCTAAAAGTGAAGTTTTGCCATGATCGACATGCCCCATTACAGTGACTATCGGCGGACGTTGTGACAATAATTCCGAAGAATCAAGTGTATTATCATCAGCCATGACTTGTTCATATGACCTGGTTGCTTTCTTTTCAAGTTCTATGTTGAATTCGCTTGACACAAGCATTGCGGTATCATAATCAAGCTCTTGATTTATTGTGACCAATACACCTAATTTTAACAGCGACTTTATGATTTCCGAGGCTTGCACCCCTATCTTTTCAGACAAATCCTTAACAATAATATAATCTCCCATTGTTATGCTCTTTTTTCGCTCTGCTGTCGGTTTGGGTTGATCCTGCTTGTTGTGACGCTCGAATCCTCTATTTCTAAAGTTTTTACCTTTACCGACAGATGCAATATCACCAGAGTCTTTTCCAAGCCATACATCCTTCTTGTCTTGGCGAGTCTTAGATTTAGGGAGTATTTGCGGAGTTCTTTGTACAGAACTCTTTCCTGCTTCCTCTTTGTCTTTCTTTTCCCTTTCTTTTAATTCGGGATCAGCAAAGAATTTATCGACTATATCTGTTGCTTTTCTGTCTGTTTTTCCTCTCGCAAACTGTCTTGTTATATCAGTTTTTTGCTGAGGCGATTGTCCCTGTTGCGCAGGTCTAACGAAAGGCCTATCTTTTTGAGGTTGAATGCTTTTAACAGTCGTTTCAGCTGCATTGGTAAAATTGGGTTTGAAATCTGGTCGCGTCTTTGGCTCGAATGGACGTGTTCTGCTGTCAATTTGAGGTCTGTTCATCGTTTTACCAGCTTCAGACGTAGTATTTATAAATATATCTTTGGGCTTAGAATAAGGTGGTTTAGTTCCCATTTCAATTCTGGATTTATGTTCACCTGTAAATTTATCATCTGACATTGGCTTATCAATAATTGCTGCTTCACTCGTGGGTACTGATTTTTCTGCTACTTTGGAGTTAACTTCAAGGAGTGGCTTAACATCTGCCTTTGACTCATCATCTATCTTAGGCTTATATTCATACTTTAATTTATCTTCAATATTGATATCGACACCGATAGTCGGAGTATCTATATCTTGCTGTTTAACTTCGTTTATAAACTTATTTATCGATAGAAGATTTCCGCTGGCATTTAGTTTTGATTTATCATGTCCAATTGATGTCTCATCAATAGCTTCATGAAAAGGTTCGACGACTACCACCTTCATGTTTTCACGTGCCTGTTGTTTTTCAAGAACATTCCATAAGCTGTTGACAGTTCCAATATGTTTGTCTATGTCAATGTTTAAGGTTTTAACCTTATTAAGTAATGCTTCGGCATTATTTTTTATCTGCTTGGTAGTATCAAAGACATTCGTTTTTGTCATCCATTGACTTCCCCCTTTATCTCTCTTTTTTGATTTAGATTGTCGCGATTTACCAGTTTATCTTTAAGTAAATCATAAATTCCGGATTCGATTTTTTGTCCAAACGCACGTTCAAAAGCTTTAGTTTTTATAACTTTATCAATACAAGCGCTATTTGAACAGATGTATGCGCCCCTTCCCGGAGATTTACCTTTTACATCATCGATGTGTATAATGCAATTAGGAGATTTTACCATCCTTACAAGTTCCCTTTTCTCCTTCATTTGCCTGCATCCTAAACACATTCTTAACGGCAGTCTCTTTTTTATCAAAAGATACCACTCCTTCCCGGCAAATACGGGATATTCTGCATAGCCTCGATTTGAGATTGGCTTTTGATGTCAATCTTCCAGCCGGTAAGTCTTGCGGCAAGCCTTGCGTTTTGTCCCTCCTTGCCAATTGCCAAAGAGAGTTGATTGTCCGCTACAATTACTCTTGCTGCTCTCTCTTTTTCATAAATTCTTACGCCTAAGACCTTAGCCGGGCTCAATGCACTTGATATAAAGTCATTAGGATCGTTGCTCCATTTTATTATATCAATTTTTTCGCCTTTAAGTTCATCAACAATTTCTTGTACTCTAAGTCCTTTTTGTCCAACACAGGCCCCTACGGGATCTATGCCTGAATCGTGCGAAAAAACCGCAATTTTAGTCCTGAAACCAGCTTCTCGCGCAACGCTCTTAATAATCACTTCACCTCTTGCTATCTCAGGCACTTCTATTTCAAAGAGTCTTTTTATCAATCCGGGATGGGTTCGGGATAGCATAATCTGAGGTCCTTTTGGAGATTTCTTAACTTCCGTAATATATACCTTCAAACGTTCGTGCAACTGGTACTCTTCTTTTGGTATTTGTTCGTTAGTGGGCAATATGCCTTCGATTTTATCCAAATCGATATATATGTTCTTTTTATCGATCCTTTGTACGACTCCGGTTACAATTTCATTCTCTTGCGCCAAAAACTTATTATAAATTATAACTCTCTCGGCCTCGCGTATTTTTTGCACCAATACATTTCTGACATTTTGCGCAGCAATCCTTCCAAAATTCTTTGGCGTGACGTCGATCTCAACCGTATCTCCTATTTGATAATTGGCGTTTAGCTTACGAGCATCCTCAATGGAAATTTCTACATAAGCATCATCAACAACATCAATTGCATTCTTATATGCAAAAACCTTAGCTCTGCCTGAAGCGCGCTCTACACTAACTCTTACATTTAAAGAAGAGCCATGTTTTTTCTTATACGCTGAAGCCATCGCAGTTTCGATCGATTCCAGCAAAACGTCGGAGTCAATTCCTTTTTCTTTGCTTATCTGTTCAATTGCCCCCAAAAAGTCGATTTGCATTACTTTTCCTCCTGCATAATCCCGCAAAACTCTAACATAAAGCCTTGCACTACAAAATATTCTGCCCAAATTTCAGGACATCAACACTAAGGAGTGGGTTTCCCCACTCCACTTATACGAAACATATAAATACGCAATTATTATAGCACTTGATCCACATAAATGCAATAGCAGCGCATAAAAATTGTTTAGAATATAGAAAGTTGATTGTTTTCAGAAAGTCCTTCAAGACAACCGCTTTTCTTAAGAGTTTCAACTATCGCTTTCGATATTTTACCCCGTTTCGACAGATCTTCTATCGAAATAAACGGCTTTGCCAAACGAGCCTCAACTATACTTTTTGCAGCGTTTATCCCCACTCCGGGAAAGGCGTTAAACGGTGGCCTTAAGCCTTCATCGGTTAACAGAAATTTCGTTGCGTCGGATTTGTACAAATCGACAGAAAGCATTCGTATATTCCTTAGATACATTTCCAGTATGACTTCAAGAACTGTCAGCAGATTTTTTTCTTTATTGCTCATATTGTTTCCCTTTTCTTCGAGCTCTTTAATCCTTCGCGATACTTCGCTTTTTCCGCTCATCATTACGTTTTCGTCGAAATCATTTGCCTTGACAGTTAAATACGAAGCATAGAAAGCTTCCGGATGATACACTTTAAAATACGCGATACGGAAAGCCATCAATACATATGCGACTGCATGCGCTTTAGGGAACATATACTTTATCTTTTTGCACGATTGTATAAACCAATCCGGTACACTATTAATGCGCATTTCTTCAACAAGAGATTCGGGTAATTGTTTGCCTTTACGAACTGTTTCCATGATATCAAAGGCAGCACCGGGGCTTATGCCCTTATAAATCAAGTATACCATAATATCATCGCGTGTTGAAATCACCTCCGATAAATGAGCAGTTTTATTTCGAACCAATTCTTGAGCATTGTTAAGCCAAACATCAGTACCGTGTGACAAACCGCTTATTCTTACAAGCTCGGAGAAAGTGGTGGGTTTCGTATCAATCAGCATTTGTCTAACAAATTTTGTTCCAAATTCAGGTATTCCTAACGTTCCCACCAGACATCCCAGCTCTTCCGGCGAAACACCTAACGATTCGGTGCCGGAAAAAATAGCCATAGTCTTTTTGTCGTCAATAGGAATATCCATGGCGTTAATTTTTGTTATTTCTTCCAACATACGAATGACTGTGGGATCGTCATGCCCCAAAATATCAAGCTTAATAAGTCTATTGCTAATTGAGTGATAGTCGAAATGGGTGGTCACAACTGCCGCACTTTTATCATCAGCAGGATATTGTATCGGGGTGAAATTAAATATATCAGTTGTTTCAGGCACAACAATAACTCCGCCGGGATGCTGTCCTGTCGTACGCTTAACTCCCGAGCACCCTTGCGTAAGACGCTTAAGTTCTGCATTGCTGATAATCTTATTGGTATCCTCAAGATATTTTTTTACAAATCCGAAAGCTGTTTTTTGTGCTATTGTGCTAATAGTTCCCGCTCTAAACACCCTGCCCTTCCCGAAAATTTCTTCGGCGTATTTATGCGCCACAGGTTGATATTCTCCGGAAAAATTAAGATCGATATCAGGCACTTTGTCGCCGTCAAACCCCATAAACACCTCAAAAGGTATGTCGAATCCTTCTTTCCTGTATTGAATACCACAGAGAGGACATAGTTTACACGGAAGATCAATACCGCAAGCATAAATCGACACATCTACGGCGAAATCAGAATGTTTGCAAGATGGGCATAGGTAATGAGGAGGAAGTGGGTTTACTTCCGTAATTCCTGTCATAGTTGCTACAAGGGATGAACCGACCGAACCCCTTGAGCCTACCAGATATCCGTCACTTAATGATTTCTTGACAAGTTTGTGCGCTATGTAGTATAAAACAGCAAAATCATTGCCTATTATAGCATCCAATTCTTTCTTAAGACGTTTGTTAACAATATCCGGCAGAGGATTACCATAAAGAAGTTTTGTTCTTTCAATTGCCATGGCTTTTACTTCCTGGTTGGCCATAGGTATTTTAGGCGGGTAAAAGCCATCCGGAATTGGTTTTAAGCATTCTATCGATTGAGCTATCGAAAAGGGTGCTTCCACAACAATTTCCAGGGATTTTTCCTTCCCTAGATATTCAAACTCCTTCAACATCTCATCAGTACTTTTAAAATAGAATCCATTGCTATCGCCTGATTCTTTCAGTCCTTGAACTGAACATAAAATATTTCTGAAAATCGCATCCGAAGGTTCAAGATAATGAACATCACCTGTTGCTGCAACCGGTTTTTTTAAAATCTCACCCAATTGAACGATCGTAGAATTGACTTTTTTCAGTTCTTCAACTCCCTTGACTTTACTTTGGGATATAAGATGCTCGTTGTTGCAAATTGGCTGAATTTCAAGATAATCATAAAATGAAGCTATGTCTTTGAGTTCATCCATGGATGAGCCATTTTGAACCGCTTTGAACAATTCACCCGAGTTGCAACCAGAACCTAAAATCAACCCTTCTTTGTGCTTCGTAAGGATGCTTTTTGGAATTCTGGGTTTTCTATAAAAGTAATCCATATGGGACATCGATATCAATTTGTACATATTTTTCAAGCCAATCTGGTTTTTTACCAGTATTACGGCATGGTTGATCTCAAGACTATTAAGATTCGTCATTTGAGCAAAAACAGAATTAATATCGCTTAATTTTCTGACTCTTTTTTGCTCAAGCATCTCTTTAAACTTTAAAAAGATCATCGCGGTCGCCTTAACATCATCAAGCGCTCTGTGATGCCTGTCCACACGAATCTTAAAATACTCTGAAACCGCTCCAAGATTGTGCTTTTTTAAATCCTTAAGCAATTCCCGTGACAACGATAAAGTATCAATTATCGGGTTATTTACTTGAACGCCGATAATTGAAAACTGTTCCTTTATAAAGCCTAAGTCAAATGGAGCATTATGAGCAACCAAACAATCATGTGCTAAAAACTCATGAAATTGATTCATAACTTCTGCTGTTTTTGGTGCGCCTTTTATCATATCGGAAGTTATACCTGTCAATTTAGTAATTTCATATGGTATATCAATTTCAGGATCGATCATAGAGTGAAAAGAATCTACGATATTATTATTTACGATTCTGACAGCTGCAACTTCAATGATTTTATCAAGTTTGGCATTCAATCCAGTCGTCTCTATGTCAAGCACTACATATGGCTGATCAAGATCATTGTCATTACAATTTGCAACCATTGACTTACAATCATTAATAATATATGCTTCAACGCCGTATATTATCTTTATGCCATATTTTTTAGAAATCTCATATGCTTCAGGAAAAGCCTGCACAACACCGTGATCAGTAATCGCTATAGCGCTATGACCCCAGTCGGCAGCTCTCTTTACAAAGACTTCAACAGGCGTAACCGCATCCATAGAGCTCATATTTGTATGAAGATGCAGTTCCACTCTCTTGACTTCGGCATTATCCTGCCGGATAATTCCAGGCAAGGCAATAATGTCGCCTATTGCCAACACGGTTTCTTTAGTGTACTTATCGTATCTTAATTCTCCTCTTATTCGTAACAATTTCCCAATAGAGATTTTACTTTCAATCTCCGCAGTCTTTTTCTTGTCAAGAAACGCCTTGCACGTAATAGATGATTCATGATCCGTAATATCAATTGACAGTATAGTTTTATCTCCCTTAATTGGTCGCAATTCTAAGCCAAATACCATGCCTTGTGTCGCTACTCGGCCAAGTTCCTCTCGCAGTGATTGAATCGGAGTAACGTCATCTTTGAATTCCTTACCCATTAAAACTTCAATACCATCAACAATTTTGCCGCAGGATGAATCTCTGTATAAGCTTCTGGGTTTGCTCGCGGCTACTTCCTTTAATACCTTTTTATCTTCTTCTTTCTTATCCTCGTAGTAGTTATCATCAACTATATCCAAATGTTTTTCTTTGAATTCTGTCTCTAGTTTCAGATTGATACCACTTAAATCCAAAATACGCTGCTTAATGTACTCCTTAGTTTCGTTTTTTGTAAACAAAGCGGCAGACATCGGATGAAACACTCGTAAATGCATGGTATCATCAGCAAGTGTACACTTACAGAAGTCGATCAAACCATTGCTTGAAGCAATATCTCTTCTCAAGCTTAAAAGGAGAGCATTCCAATAAGCATCAAAATCCGATAATAATGGATTAAGTCCTGAAGCAAAAGTAATTTTTACCCTAATCCCGGTAAATCCCGTAAATTTTTTGTCTGCATCGTTTTCAAAAGCAACCAATTTGATTGGATCTATGTATTGAGCTGTGTCGAAATGTAAATGAAGCATATTGCTTCTAATATGTAAAACAGCCTTTATGAAAGACATTTTATTAAAAATATCTTGAGATTCCGAGCTTAACGAGTCTACAAACTTCGTTAATCCCTGAACTTTAATTACACCCATATCAACCTCACCATTGGCAATTATTTTAATCATTTAAAATATGATTCTGCTGCAAAAACTCATTTCGCTGTAGTCTTATTACAATCAATAGAACCGTCCCCAATATTGGGGTTGTTCTATTTCCTCAGGATTTGCTTCAATATATCACGATACATACGTAACCTCGCAAAAGCGCCACGCAAAAAACCCAGTTTCTCTTCTTTCATGGTATGTGTCGCATTATGCAGACGGACATCAAGCAGCCTAAGACTGTTATCTTTAGCAAAGCGGGTTAGAGCAATCTCTATGCCAAATCCTGAAGTCCAAAATTCCTGGGGAAGAGATTCCAATATCCATCTCTTTGAAGCTCTTTGCCCGGTAAGAAAAGGCGCTAACTTTTGCGCTAAATCGGTAATACCCCTTCCTGATGTAAATATACCTAAAGTCATATCAGCTTTGTCTTCACAGACAGGCACAATGAGATTCTTTATGTATTCTGACTTTATTCCAATCAAATCAGCGTCAAGGAAAAGTATGACTGGCGCTTTGGTATTCTTAAGCCCCATCCACATAGCATGAGATTTACCCATGTTTTGTTTAATCTCTAAAACTCTAAAACCGTGCGAAATAGCGATGTCGGAAGTTTTATCGGAAGAGCCGTCATTAACTACCAATATCTCGTAAATTTCCTGGAACTGCTTTAAAACCGATAAAATAGCCGTTATATTCTTTTCTTCATTGTATGCCGGTATTATTATTGCCGCTTCCATCAGCTGCCATCCTTCTTACTTCTGCCGTTAATGTATCGATTATATCATCATACGGTAGCGTTCCTACAATCTGTCCCCTTCTAAATAAGACAGCCTTACCTTGGCCGCCTGCTATACCTAAGTCTGCTTCTTTGGCTTCGCCCGGTCCGTTCACAGCGCAACCCATAACCGCTATTTTTATAGGATATTTAATATCTTTAAACCTTTCTTTAAGCACATTAGTGATATATATTATGTCAATACGGCAACGCCCGCATGTTGGGCAAGAAATAATCTCGACGTTATCTTTTCTAAGACCTAAACACCTTAATATCTCAAGTCCGACTTTAACTTCCTCAACAGGGGGAGCAGTTAAAGAAACGCGCAGAGTGTCACCAATGCCATCAAGCAATAATGCGCCTATTCCAACGGATGATTTTACAGAACCGCTAAGCATCGTGCCGGCTTCTGTCACCCCGAGATGTAGCGGATACTCTATCAAATCTGATATTTCCCTACAAGCTTCAACTGTTTTGATTACATTCGATGACTTTAAAGATAGTAAAATATTATTATATCCTGCATCTTCAAGTATTGCGATATGCCCAAGCGCACTCTCGACCATAGCTTTGGCGGTGTTTCCATAAAGTTTTATAATTTCGCTGGAAATCGAGCCTGAATTGACTCCTATACGAATAGGGATTTCACGCTCCTTGGCTGCGGCGACAAGACGCTTAACCCCCTCCGTTTTACCGATGTTTCCGGGGTTTATTCGCACCATATCGATTCCCTTTTCAATTGATGCTATCGCTAGACGATGGTCAAAATGTATATCCGCAACTAATGGAATGTCAGTTGAACGTTTGAGGGCTTCTATGGTTTCGATGCACTCCTCGTCATAAATCGCAATACGAACAATATCACAGCCAGCTTGTCTTAGCTCTCTGACTTGATCTATGGTCGCCTCAATATTTTTAGTATCAGAGGAAGTCATGGACTCTATCGAAATTGGTGAACCATCGCCTATCTCAAGTCTACCTGCTTTTATTTTCCGGCTTTTCCGTCGCTGCATAATACTCCCTTCGTATGGAAAACTTTAGCGCACAATATCCCGAAAAGTGACCAGCGCCATTAAAGTCATGAGTATTACGAATCCGGCAAGGTGAATATAGCCTTCTTTTTGAGGATCGATTGCTTTGCCTCTTATGCCTTCAACAAGCAGCAGAGCCAATCGTCCGCCATCCAAGGCCGGGAAAGGTATCAAATTGATAATACCCAGATTGATTGTTATTATGATCGCCAGTGTCATAAGCTGCTCAATGCCGTATCTTACCGCCCTTCCAATTTCACCCACAATTCCGACCGGCCCCATAACATCGCCTACGCCCTCACCTTGGAAAATCATGCCCCCCAGCATATCAACCATCATGATAATCAGCCTGCCGGTTTCTCTAAAAGACAAACCAATAGCGGGAAAAAATCCCAGTTGTCTTAATCTTCCAAAAACAACGCCTATCCTGTAATTTCCCATTTCCTGATTGAATTGTGGTGTTATATTGAAATTTATGGTTTGGTCATCACGCATAACAATAATATCAACAGGCTGACCACGCTTTTCATAGATTACTTGTCTTACAAGACGTATTCCGTTTTGAGGATCATTTTCATCGATTTGAGTGTCATTGATCTGGATAATCTTATCTCCAGGCAATAACCCGGCATAATCCGCAGGAGCACCCTCCTCAATTTCGTAAACTTGAGGAACAACTTCATAAAGACCATACGCCATAAAATAAATGCTAAAAAGCAATATCGCCAAAATAAAATTCATTGCTGAACCCGATACTATCACAAGTAATCTTTTCCATAACTTAGCATTTCCAAATGCTCTCACATTATCGCTTTTCTTGTCATCATCAATAAATTTGACATATCCGCCAATTGGTAGAATCCTTAAGCAATATAAGGTTTCTTTCCCTTGGAATCTAAATAGAGCTGGTCCCATTCCTATCGAAAATTCTTCCGCATGTATTCCAACCAGACGAGCGGAGAGAAAATGCCCCAATTCGTGTACCATTATCAATATGCTAAAAAATAGCAACGCCGTTAATGCAGTCATCATATCAAATCATCCTTTCTATGATTAAAGAACTTCCGCATAGTAGTGTCAGCATCCAGTATATCATAGATATTCGGATTTTGTATCGTGCTATGAAAATTCATTGCTTTTCTCACCATTTTTGCTATCTCTTCAAACGTTATTTCTCTGTTTAGAAACATTTCGACAGCAACTTCATTCGCAGCATTAAGAACAGTCGGCATTGTTCCGCCGATACTCAAAGCCTCATATGCAAAACTAAGACAAGGGAATCGATCAAAGTCGGGCTTTTCAAAAGTAAGCGGTTCAATCTCGAAAAAATTAAGTTTTGGTATATCGGACGCTAATCTTTGCGGTTGACTGAGAGCGTAAAGTATGGGAAGTCTCATGTCTGTTGCAGCAATTTGCGCTATAACTGAACCATCCACGTACTCTACCATCGAATGTATAACACTCTGAGGATGTATTACAACCTCTATCTGCTCAGGTAATAATCCAAATAACCATCTTGCCTCTATAACCTCTAGGCCTTTGTTCATCAAAGTAGCGCTGTCGACAGTGATTTTTTTGCCCATATTCCACTTTGGATGCTTTAAAGCCTGTTCAACCGTTACTGATTTAAGGGAAGACTTGTCAAACTCCCTGAAGGGACCTCCCGATGCTGTCAAATATATTTTTCTGATTTCTTTTATGTCATTTGAATTCAAAAGGCATTGGTATATCGCAGAATGCTCGCTGTCAACGGGTATTACATGGCAACCGTTTCTTTTTGCCGTATCCATAACGATACTTCCTGCAGCAACAAGCGATTCTTTATTTGCAAGCGCGACATCCTTTGAAGCTTCAAGAGCTGCTAAAGTTGGTTTAAGTCCGGCAATTCCGACTATCGCATTTAAAACAATATCGATTTCAGGCAATGCTGCCATATTAAGCAAACTTTTGCTCCCGCTATCAACTTTAAGATTAACTGTTGTGATTTTGAATCGATTAGCTTTATTTTCGTCAGCGATTACGACATAAGAAGGTTTGAATTTATTTACTTGTTCGGTTAAAAGATCTACATTTTCATTGGCGGACAAAGCTACAATTTCAAAGTATTGCGGATATTTACTAATTATCTCAAGAGCCTGAACGCCTATAGAACCTGTGGCGCCTAAGATTGCGATCCTTTTTGGCATAAACAGTATTTACCTTTCTAAGGCGCTAAAAAAAACAAATAATAAGCATATACCATGGGTACCGTAAAGATTACGCTGTCAAAACGATCTAAAATTCCGCCATGTCCCGGTAATATATTTCCAAAATCTTTGACCCTGCAAAATCTTTTGATGGATGAAGCTGCAAGATCTCCTATCTGTGACACAATTCCGCAAATAAAACTTATTATTGCATAGTGGTAAAACACAAGATCAATTGGACTTATTGCGTTTATTACGTATGCTACTGATAAACCGACAATGATACTTCCGGCAATTCCGCCAAGACTTCCCTCAACAGTTTTATGAGGGCTAATCCTAGGCGACAATTTAGTTCTACCGAAAAGTGTACCTGTTATATACGCAAATGCATCCGTAGCCCAACTGGCATAAAATGTTACTACAAGGAGATGGGTTGTGTATGGTTGAGCGTGACGCGCTAAAGGAATCATGGATAAAAGCGCTAAACCCGGATAAATACCGCCAAAAATGGTTAACAAGCTATCCAAAAATCTTACCGAAGGGATAAGAATAGGTATCGCTAAGCTAAAAAGCACAACAAGCAAAATAAATACCCATGCATATCCTTCCGACTCAAACACCATAAAATAAAATGAAATCAGCACCAGTAAAAAACCAAGCCACACCATAGGCTTAAAGCCTTTCTTTATAAAAGCACCATATAGTTCTTTTGTTGCCACAAGCGTTATAATTAAGACGGAAACATCAAAGAACCAGCCACCTATGTAAAACATCAAAGACAAATATAACAATCCTGCTATCGCAGTTGCAACGCGTACAATGAACATTTTCACAACCCCTGTTCGGTATTTATTTCACCATACCGTCTATTACGACGTTGAAATTCTAAAATGGAATGAAGAAATTTGCCTTTACTAAAGTCTGGCCACATTACATCGGAGGCTGTAAAGAAAAGCTCGGAATAAGCAGCCTGAAATAAAAGAAAATTGCTAAGCCTGAACTCACCGCCTGTGCGTATTATAAAATCCGGATCAGGCAAATCTTTTGTATAAAGATAACTACTGAATTTAACTTCATCCAAATCATCAAGCAAAATCTTGCCTTGCCTGACATCTTCCGCCACTTGTTTAATGGCATTTAGAATTTCGAATCTTGATCCATAGTTTAATGCTATGTTTAACCACAAACCATTGTTATTGGAAGTGAGCTTTATAGCTTCCGCGATTTTGTTTTTAAGAAGCTGCGATAAAGGAACAATATCGCCTAAAACGGTGATTTTTATATTGTTATAGTTAAGTTCGTCAATAAATCGTTCAATATACTCTGCCATAAGAGCCATCAATGTATTGACTTCATAGGACGGTCTTTTCCAATTCTCAGTTGAGAAAGCATACAAGGTCAAGTATTTTATGCCAATTTCGCATGAAGTTCGCAAAACATTCGTCAGCGCCTCCATCCCTTGCCTATGACCCATCGCCCGCGGCATATTTCTTAATGTCGCCCATCTGCCGTTGCCATCCATAATTATTGCAACATGACGCGGTATATCACCGTTCTTGATCAAGTTTGAAAGTTTGTCGTCTGACAAATCTAATAATTCTTGTTTGTTCATGAGGTCAATCCTTCGCAAATCAGTCCCATCTGTAAGAAAAATTACGGATGCTCAATAAAATCAGATACCAAAATCTCAAGTTCTCCGGTATTAAGTAGTTTTTGCCTAACCACTCTCTTAGTGAAAACAGGCTCTTTACCCCAAGTTTTGTAAGATTTAGGCTGATAATCTTTGAAAATCAAACATAGGCCCGATTGAATGTCTTTTATTTTGAATTGGATATCATCCATAGACATACCTAAAAAATCAGGAGTCGCTTCAGTCATTTATACTTCCATTATCTCCTTTTCTTTCAGTTTGATAATTTCGTCAACCTTTTTTATGTGTTCATCTGTAGTTTTTTGTATTTCATTTTCTCCGCTGATCAGATCATCCTCTGTTATTAGGCTCGTCTTTTTCATTTTCTTCAAATTTTCGTTAAATTCTCTTCTCACAGCCCTAATTGCTACTTTTGTCTCCTCAGCCAGTTTATGTATATTCTTAACGATATCTTTCCTACGTTCCTCAGTGAGTTCAGGGAATACCAGTCTTATTACTCGTCCGTCATTACTTGGGGTTATCCCTAAATCCGATTTCATTATTGCTTTTTCAACAATAGAGATAAATTTAGTTTCCCAAAGCGCTATTGTCAAAAGCCTTGGTTCCGGTACTGCAATATTCCCCATTTGATTTATTGGGGTTAAAGTTCCATAATAGTCTACCGAAATCTTGTCGAGCAAATGCGGGTTAGCTCTACCGGCTCTGATTGTTGACAGATCCTTTTTGAGTACTTGCAAGGTTTTGTCCATTTTAATTTTTACCTCGCTGACTATTTCTTTCATAACTGCTACTCCTCTCCTATAATAGTCCCATATTTGTTGCCTAAGACTGCAGCTTTTATGTTTTGATGTTCCTGCAGACCAAATATTATAACAGGAATCTTGTTTTCCTTACATAAAGCTACTGCTGCGGTATCCATAATGCCCAATCCCCTAGCCAATATTTCATTGTAAGAAATTTTTTCGATTTTTTTGGCATTTGGGTTAATCTTGGGGTCTTCATCATAAAGCGCGTCAACATTCTTAGCAAGTAAAATCACATCGGCTTCTATTTCAGCCGCACGCAGCGCTGCTGCCGTATCGGTCGAAAAATAAGGATTTCCGGTTCCACAGGCGAAAATGACGATCCTACCTTTTTCAAGATGCCTCATTGCCCTTCGGCGTATGTAGGGCTCAGCAATCTGCTGCATGTTTATCGCAGTCTGGACTCTTGTCGGGATATTTTGGCTCTCAAGCGCATCCTGAAGCGCTAACGAATTTACAACTGTAGCTAGCATTCCCATATGATCGGCAGTCGTTCTGTCCATGTTTTCACTGTTTCTGCCTCTCCATATGTTACCGCCTCCAACCACTACGCCGATCTGAAGACCCATTTTTTTAATTTCAACGATCTGTTCAACTATTAAAGCTAATACATCCCTGTCGATACCAAATCCCTTTTTACCAGCCAACGCTTCACCGCTTAGCTTAAGTATTATCCTTTTGTAAAGAGGTGCCCCCATCTGTTGATCCTCCAAATGCATTAGTTAGACAATCAATTCATGTTAAAAGCTTTATCTTTATGTGGTAAAACAGTATTAATTACCTGTTATCTAAACCTGACCCATTACATCTTGAACGAAATTATCTTTTCGCTTCTCAAGGCCTTCACCCATTTGAAAACGAACAAAGCGCCGGATATTGATATTCTCCCCTATTGTCGCAATCATTTGGGTTACAAACTCCTGAACTGTCTTCTCTGTATCCTTTACAAAAGGTTGCTCAAGTAAACACGAGTCTTTATAGAATTTGTCAATTCTGCCTTCAACTATTTTATCGACTATCTTTTCAGGTTTTCCTTCATTTAAAGCCTGAGATTTAAGTATTTCCTTTTCTTTTTCAATTACATCATCGGAAATCTCATCGCGACTTAAACATTTTGGATTTGAGGCCGCTATATGCATTGCGATATCTCTCACGAACGTTCTGAATTCGTTAGTTTTTGCAACAAAGTCGGTTTCGCAATTTACTTCGAGTAAAACACCTATTTTACCACCGGCGTGTATATATGATTCAACTATACCATCGGCGGCAATCCTGCCTGCTTTTTTCGCCGCAACCGCAAGCCCTCTTTCCCTTAAATAATCTATAGCCTTTTCAATATTTCCTTCTGTTTCTTGTAGAGCTTTCTTGCACTCCATCATACCAACTCCGGTACGTTCCCTTAGTTCTTTTACAGTGGATGCAGATACCATTTTATATTACCTCCATTTACAACTATTCTAAACATACAAACGGGGAGAATGGGTAAACCCTTTCCTCCCCTTCGTTTTAAAACGATTTACTCTTCTTCTTCTGTCTGTTTGCCTTGATTGCCTTCAATGACGGCGTCCGCGATTTTGGACGTTATTAGTTTGATTGCACGAATGGCGTCGTCATTTCCGGGTATAATATAATCGACTTCATCAGGATCGCAATTCGTATCGACGATGGCGACAATCGGGATCTTAAGCTTTCTGGCTTCCAGTATTCCGATTCTTTCTTTTTTCGGATCTATTATAAATATCGCCCCAGGTAATTTATTCATTGATTTTATGCCGCTTAAGTTTTTCTCAAGCTTCTCTTTTTCAAGTTTTAACTTGATGACTTCTTTTTTTGGCAAAACTTCAAAAGTACCGTTTGATTCCATACTATCAAGCAAATGAAGGCGTTCAATTCTTTTTCTTATGGTCTTGTAATTAGTAAGCATGCCACCCAACCAACGTTGGTTAACAAAATGCATAGCACAACGCTTTGCCTCAAACTCTATAGATTCTTGAGCTTGTTTCTTAGTACCTACAAATAATATATCTTGCCCTTCAAAAACAGTATTGCGGATGAAATTGTATGCTTCATCCATTTTTTTCACAGTCTTTTGTAGATCCAGTATATATATACCGTTTCTTTGTGTGAAAATGTAGGGCGCCATTTTGGGGTTCCATCTACGGGTTTGATGGCCAAAATGAACACCTGCCTCTAAAAGTTGCTTCATACCTATGACTGCCATGTAATTCCTCCTATAAGTTATTCCTCCCCTTCCATCAATCAACGCGATAATCCCAAAACTCGGACACCTGTCGCTTTGTCAAGAAGGGTGTGTATTTATTTGTGATAGTATACCACGAGCATTTCCTTTTATCAACAAGATTTTGGATATTCGGGTGTATATAGAAAAATAATGTGTTACCAAATACTACAATATATATAATTCTATTTTTAGTACCTTACGTAATCCCAAGTTTAACATCCAAAAAATCTACACCTTGGCTATTCCTTAGGATATCCAATAAAGAATGTAAATGATAAAACGGCTCTAAATAATCTCCTTTTCAAAGGGAATAAAACAGACTAATAAAAAGCCTATTGAAGCCGTAAGAAGTGATACTATATTGGCACGTGAAAAAATTGCGTTAAAAAAAGAATCAAATAAAGCTTTTACATTGTCTTGATAAAATCCCTGAGCGATCATTGATGTCTGCATAACCTGCATCGAAATATCGTAATTTACGATCCATCCGACTAAAAAGATAATGCCTAGGCTCATTAAGCCGGATGCAAAAAGAGAAGCAGCAAACCATAAAAGAGTTTCTCGAAAGCTTATTGTAACTGCAAACATTAATATTAAAAACGCAAAAATGAGTATATAAGAAATATTCATGGCATTTGTCAATAATGCCATTACGTATCTGACATTGTGCAAAAAAGCAATTGAAGTTATATCTTGAAGCCTTACGACATGAGGAAGCGGACCCAACCAAAAATCAAGGGTATCTTCTTTACTCTGATTATTCCCATATTCGTACATATAATTCATTACGGCTTCTTTAAACTTATAAATTCTCAGTGTCGGCAATTCTTCTGTCTTATCGTTTAAAAATGCAGATAATTGATCTATTATCAGTATAATTTCCTGCCTTAACCAAACATCGGTCAATCCTTTTTTAAAATAAGGCAATCCTTCTAGTCCATGAGGGAGTTCAGTACTTAATCTAAGCAGTACCCATTGACGCAATTGTCCGTAAAAACGCTGATCCATAAATATTTCATCATAGAATGAAGGATTAAATAACGTGTTGTTTAGTAACAGGTTGAACTGCAAAGCTGTCAGATTAACAGTCATGAACACTAATAACAAAGCTGTAAGTATTATTTTTATGATGTATTTATCCATATTAAGCCTTAAAATCGAACGTTCTTAATAAAGTTTTCGTGTATATCAAACAGACATCTTTGATTTTCTTTGATCCCTTGTTAGAATAATTAACTACTTGTAATAATATACCATCATACATGATTGCCCTCCAATTTGAAAATTCTTAAAACCATATAGAAAAATCCCTGGTACCAGGGATTTTTCTATATGGTGGGGTTGATTGGGCTCGAACCAACGACCTCTACGATGTCAACGTAGCGCTCTAACCAGCTGGGCTACAACCCCACAAATAGATCTTGATATTAGCCCACGACTTCAAAGTTGTCAAGAGTAATTTTAAATGCTCACTCCAATTTCCACCTTACTCCTTGTGGTGTATCCTCAACAATCACACCGACTGATCTTAATTCATCGCGTATTTTATCAGCCAATGCCCAATTCTTATCAGCTCTTGCTATTTGCCTTTTCTCAACCAATAATTTTATACCTACATCAGTGATCGCATTTGATTTTTTTGAAAGAATGCCCAAAATTCCTGCAAGCTTCATGTAACATGAATAAGCCTCCTTGGCTTTATCCGAAGTTAACCCTGAAACGATTGAAGAATTAATATCTCTTACCATATCAAATAATACAGCCAAAGCTTCTGCGGTATTAAGATCATCTTCCATTGCTTGCTCAAATTTCGATATATAACTATTATAATCTAATTGGCTAAACTCAGAATCAATTTTTTTGACATTTTCAGTGGTAATAAAGTGTTCAAGGTTTCTTTTCAGATTGTACAGTCTTAAGAGAGCATTTTCAGCCTGCTCAAGCATTTTTCGGGCAAAATTGACAGGTTTTTTGTAATGAGCGGATAACATGAATAATCGTACCACTTCAGCATCAAATTCTTTCAAAACGTCTCTAACAGTGAAAAAATTACCCAAAGACTTTGACATCTTCTGATCCTCAATACTAACAAAACCGTTATGAAGCCAAATATTTGCAAATGGCTTTCCTGATACAGCTTCGCTTTGCGCTATCTCATTTTCGTGATGAGGAAAAATCAGATCCTGTCCTCCTGAATGGATGTCTATAGTATCGCCCAAATACATGGTTGCCATCACTGAACACTCTATATGCCAACCAGGTCTGCCCATCCCCCATGGGCTATTCCATGCGGGCTCATCTGGTTTTTGTCCTTTCCATAACACAAAGTCAATTGCGGACTTTTTGCTTTCGTTTATATCAACTCGAGCCCCACTGTATATTTCTTGAATATCCTGCCCTGAAAGCTTTCCGTATTGAGAAAATGCGGCAGTGTCAAAATAAACATCGTCTCCTGACTGGTATGCAAAACCTTTTGATATAAGCTTTTCGATAAACGCGATCATTTCGGATATATGCTCAGTAGCTCGAGGATGATATGTTGCCCGCATTATTCCCAATGCATCCGCATCCGTGTAGTATTCCGCAATGAATCTATCCGCAAGCTCGAAAACCGTTATGCCTTCCTTTTTTGCCCGATCAATCATTTTATCGTCGATATCTGTAAAATTCTGCACAAATGTGACCTTATACCCCTTATACTCAAGATAGCGTCGTAATACATCAAACACTATAAATGGCCTCGCGTTGCCGATATGAAAATAGTCGTAAACTGTCGGTCCGCAAGAATATATTCGTACTTCACCCGGGCAAATGGTTTTTAGTTCTTCTTTGGTTTTTGTCAAAGTATTGCTAAGCTTCAATTTGATGTGCTCCCTTCGAGCTGATCGATTCTTTCTTCCAAAGATGCAAGCTTCTTAAGCATTTCAGTTAGCTGTTCCTCTAAAGGATCAGGGAGCCTTATGTGATCTAAATCAATTTCATCCTTTTGTAGTTGTACTCGCTTATTATTCTTTTTAACGACTCTTCCCGGCACTCCCACTACTGTGCAATCCGGTAAAACTTCTTTTAATACCACGGCATTTGCTCCTACCTTTGAACAATCCCCAATGCTGAAAGGTCCTAGTATCTTTGCACCGGCGCTTATAACTACATTATCTCCTATTGTTGGATGACGCTTTCCGGTGTCTTTACCTGTTCCTCCCAAGGTAGCGCCTTGGTATATAGTTACATTATTCCCAATTTCAGCGGTTTCTCCAATAACCACTCCCATTCCGTGATCTATGAATAAACCCTCTCCGATTTTAGCGCCCGGATGTATCTCTATCCCGGTAAAAAATCTACTCAACTGCGATAACATACGCCCAAACAATTTAAATCTACGCATATAAAACCAGTGTGCCAATCTGTGCATCAAAACCGCATGCAATCCCGGATAACAAATAAATATCTCAAACACATTTCTTGCGGCGGGATCTCTTTCTTTTATAGCCTTTATATCTCTTCGTATCCTATTTAGCATAACTGTCCCCTTCCCAAAAACAATCCTTCATTCGAAATTCAATACTAATGAAGGAAACTATAGATTAAAATGGGATCAAACCCTCCACCCATGCCAAAAAGTCATTTATAGACTGCTCTATCCTTTCGACGATATTTATATTTTGTTCGACGAATCTCATGATTTCATTTAACACACTTTCAAAAAAGTTAAGAAGCTGTTCGATAATTTGATTTATATCAGGAAACAAACAAAACCCTCCTTCCCACCATATCAATTCAATAGCACGACTGCATAAGCTGCTATCCCTAATCCTTGCCCTTCAAATCCTAATCCTTCAGTAGTTGTAGCCTTTATGTTTACCTGCTCCGAAGACAAGCTAAGAACTTGGCATATGTTATTAATCATCGCTTCAAAGTAAACTGCCATTTTAGGAGCTTGAGCGATGATAACAGCATCAATATTAGATACATTAAAGCCTTTTTCACTAATTATTTCATAAACCCGACGCAAAAGCACAATACTTGATATACCCTCATATTCCTTGTCGTTGTCTGGAAAATGCCGGCCGATATCTCCTTGCCTCGCAGCTCCTAAAAGAGCATCCATTATTGCGTGTACCAAAACATCCGTGTCCGAATGTCCAAGTAGTCCTTTGTCGAATGGGATTTGCACTCCCCCTATAACCAATTTCCTTCCTATGACAAGTTTATGAACATCATACCCTATTCCTACTCTCATAGTGAGCCTCCCGAAAACTTTATAAGTTCTTGCGCGAGGATCAAATCTTCAGAAGTAGTGATCTTTATATTGCGATAGGAGCCTTTTATCATTTTGACACTAACACCTGAACGCTCAGCAAGAATACTGTCGTCTGTCCCGATAAAGCCATCTTCCAAAGCCTTTTTATGTGCTGCAAAAATTGTTTCATATCTGAAGATTTGTGGAGTCTGTACTATCCACAGTTCATCACGCATTGGTGTCGACGATATAAAATTCTGAGAATCAACTATTTTTATGGTGTCCTTTACAGGAACACCGACTGCCACAGCACCGTGATTTGCCGCTTCATCTATGCCATTTGATACAATCTGCTCAGTTATAAGCGGTCTTACGCCATCATGTATGACAACAAAATCCGCATCATGAGGAATTGAGTTAAGCCCATTCAGGACTGATTGCTGGCGATTAAAGCCACCTATAACTACGGACACTTTTTTCTTCAAGGTGTGCTTAGTCAATAAACTTTCACAAACGTAAGATACATCACAAGCAGCTACGACTAAGACAATCCCATCTATTGCGTCTATAGAATCGAAAATTTCTAATGAATACAATATTACAGGCTTTCCACACAATAAAATATATTGCTTGGCTACATCGGAAGCCATCCTTTCGCCTTTTCCCGCAGCCACGACAATGGCATATATTTTACCCACATACCTCGCCTCAACCTTCTTGGTAAAACTTACGCTCCTATGCCGATAAAGTATACAAGAAAAAGATGTCGGATGCAATCATGTGTTTCTAGCTGTCGACTGTTTTTGGTTTAGCAAAAATCATTCGTCCGGCCGCAGTTTGAAACACGCTAGTCACCATAACTCCTATTGTTTCACCTAAGTGTTTTTTGCCGCCGTCAACCACTATCATAGTACCATCGTCAAGATAAGCCACACCTTGGCCGGTTTCTTTACCATCCTTAACAACTTGTACTACCATTTCTTCGCCCGGAATAACAACAGGTTTAATGGCATTGGCCAATTCGTTTATGTTAAGAACTGTTACTCCCTGAAATTCGGCTACTTTGTTCAAATTATAATCATTGGTAAGCACTTTGCCGTTCAATGCGGCTCCCAATTTTAGGAGTTTCCCATCTACATCATTAACGTCTTCAAAATCCCTTTCGCAGATTTCAACTATAATATCCAATTCGTTTTGAATCTTATTTAAAACATCAAGACCGCGACGTCCGCGGTTGCGCTTTAGCTGATCAGATGAATCTGCAATGCGACGCAATTCATCCAGAACAAAGCCTGGTATAACAAGCGTACCCTCTATAAAGCCGGTTTTACATAAATCGAAAATCCTTCCATCAATAATAACGCTGGTATCAAGGACCTTTGGCCGAATATGCAAATATGGATCTTTTCCTTTAGTTTTCTGTGGTTTCTTAAACCATAAAAGAGCATTCAATTCTTCTCTTTTCTTTATTGCAGTACTAATTCCAAAATATGACATTAGAGCATAGATAAGAATAGTCAGCAAAATGGATAGCCTGGGTATTTGAATAAGATTAATTGGAAAACTTATCAAATAAGCTATTATTAATCCAACAATTAGTCCGACTGCGCCAAGCAGAATATCGATTATTGGAATTTCTTGTATTTTATTATCGATCCATTTAATAAATCCGGATGCAATGCTAATCAATCTTTGAGAGGCAAGGAAAAAGAGAAATCCTACCAGCGCCCCTCCCAGAAAGTATGCAATGACATCCTGGTACCAGAGCAAGATTAGAACATCATTTTCCTTTAGTAGTTTCAGGATAAACCAGACCACCACAGCACCAACTACTGAACCAGAGAAAGTTAGAATGCCCTTCAATATTTTATGAAGCATTATTTCACCTCCTCCTATATTATCAACATTATAACCTCTTTTTATAAGGAATATATGAAAATTAATACTGAAAATATAATCGACAATCTAACTGTATTCGCCCATCCCAGCTAGTTTGTCGACTAAATTAGTGATATCCTTTTCATCAGCATCATTTGACAAAACTAATTCGCTTATTAGAATTTGTCGGGCACTGTTAAGCATTTTCCTCTCAACCGTTGAAAGACCTTTATCTTTATCTCTTAGGGTAAGATTCTTAACAACATCTGCAACCTCGAAAACATTGCCGCTTTTCATCTTGTCCATGTTGTTTCTATATCTCTTATTCCAATTTCCAGGCATAGCGGTTTCTTTCCCGCTTAGCGCCTGAACTACTCGTTGAACCTCATCCGTTGATATAACCTGACGAATACCTATTTGACCAACGCTTTTTATCGGAATCATCACTTTCATACCGCCTACGGGTAATTTCAAAATATAATACTGTTGCTTTTCACCAAGTATTTCTTTTTCTTCGATAGACTCTATGACGCCGGCGCCATGCATCGGATAGACCACTTTATCTCCTACCTGAAACATGCCTCTGCCTCCTCTTCATAGAAACTACAAGATTATAATACCACAAATTTCTTACAGAGTCAAGAAAATCGAATATCGAACGGATAAATAGCATTTTACGCGGTTAGTTGCAACATGAAGAATTCAGCATAAAAATCTTGTTGTTCGGCGCATCGCACAATATATATTTCTACATTTATGCAAAAAATCTCTTTCGTGAAATTGTTTTCAGCCTTTTTTTGTTATGCCATAGCGGATCTTTGCTGTGGCAATAGTTTAAACTGGCTGTTATACAAGCTATAGTAAAAGCCTTTTGCTTTCAGCAAATCTTCATGATTCCCTTTTTCTAACACTTTTCCGCCATTGATAACAACTATCTGATCAGCGTTTCGAACTGTACTTAAGCGATGTGCTATCACAAATGATGTGCGTCCTTTCATAAGCTGTTGCATGGCTTTGCGTATATGCATCTCGGTCAGTGTATCCACATTGCTTGTGGCTTCATCCAAAATCAGAACTTCCGGATCCGCCAATATTGCTCTTGCTATTGCAATTAACTGCCTTTGTCCATGGCTTAAGTTTTCTGCCCCTTCGGACAAAACAGTATCATAGCCCGAAGGAAGCATTCGTATGAAACTATCTGCGTTTGCAAGACGCGCGGCATGTTCAAGCTCCTGATCTGTTGCACCAGGTCGACCATAACGGATATTAGATCTTACACTGTCTGAAAATAAGTAGGTATCCTGTAACACCAATGCCATGATGTTGCGTAGAGATTTTCTGCTGATATTTTTAATATCGGAACCATCTATAGAAATACAACCTTCGTTAACATCATAGAAACGAGTAAGCAAATTGGCAATCGTTGTCTTTCCAGCGCCTGTATGCCCTACAAGCGCAACCATCTCTCCCGCTTTAACAGCTATGTTTATGTTTTGTAAAACGGTTGAATTATTAACATAGCCAAAGGAAACATTTTCAAATCTTATTTCCTGCGATATATCGTTTAGCGTAATCGCATCCATCTCGTCGATACTCTCAGGATCTTGGTCCATTATCTCATAAACTCTTTCAGCGCCCGCAAGTGCTGACTGAACCATGTTAAACTGATTAGCAATCTCGTTTAACGGCCAGCTGAATTGTCTTGAGTAGTTCAGAAAACTAGCTATTGTTCCTAAAGTCGCCGCTCCGGTAACTACCATCCATCCGCCTGTTGCGGCAATCATAACCAAGCTCAAGTTATTAAGCATATTCATAATAGGTGGTATTATTCCTGCAAAAATTTGCGCATTGACGTTTGATTTTTTTAAGGTTTTGTTCAACCCGTCAAATTGCTGAGTGCAAGAATGCTCGCGCGCGAATACCTTAACTACTCTCTGCGCCGTTATTATTTCTTCTATATAAGCGTTAAGCGCGCCTAAATCCTGTTGCGACGCCATGAAGAATTTCCTTGTATAAGCTGCTATTCTGCCCGTAATAAAAAATCCGACAGGCACAAAAAATAATCCCGATAATGTCAACAAAGGATTCAACCAAAGCATCATGCCCAGCGCGCCTGCTACAGTAATAGCGCTTGAAAAGACCTGCACTATGGTGCCGCCTAAAACATTACCAATACTGTCCATATCGTTTGTCAATCTGCTCATTAATTCCCCGTGGGGCTTGTTGTCAAAATACTTGACAGGCAAAGTATGCAATTTTGATAAAGCCTTTCCGCGAAATTCAGTTACAGCTTTTTGTGAAATACCTGCCATAATGTAACTTTGAAACCAGGAAAACAAGGCGCCTATTGTATTTACTGCAAGCATACTTAACAAAATGGTTGCAATAACATACAAGGATCTTCCTTCAACAAATGCATTTATAGCTAGTCCAATTAATAACGGTCCTGTAAGACCTAAAATCGAGCTGATCATAGTCATCGCAAAGATCAAACAGATCATTGCTTTGTGTTTTATTAGTAGCTCTCTCCATAAACGCATCAGGATGCTTTTTACATTCTTTACTCTTGGCGGCGGTGATCCAGAACCCCAATGTCGAGGCATCATGAATCCTCCCGCTGCCGGTCTCCGCGATGTTGATTCTGTGCTTCTACTGCTATCCTTCATATCAGCTCGCCTCCTCTTCTGTCTGCGAACCGTATATATCAAGGTAAACTGGACTATTAGCCAAAAGATAATGATGTGTCCCTTGAGCTATAATTTTCCCTTCATGAAGCAACAATATATTATCAGCATCCATAATAGATGCGATTTTTTGTGCTACTATAATGCAGGTAATGTCCTTAGTTTGCAGCTTTATCGCATTATGTATGTTCCATTCCGTTTCAGAGTCAACCGCACTCGTGCTGTCGTCGAGTATAAGAACGGCAGGCTTTTTTACAAGAGCACGGGCTATATCTATCCTCTGTTTTTGTCCACCCGATAAATTGACTCCTCTTTGCCCTAGCGAAGTCTTGTAGCCATCAGGAAGACTTATAATGAAATCATGTACTTGTGCTATCTTCGCCGCCTGAATTATTTGTTCCGCGGTAGCCTCTTCCTTGCCAAAACGGATATTGTCTTCGATAGTGCCTGATATTATAATAGTCTCCTGTAATACCATCCCAATCATATCCCTTAGCACTTTTAACGGGATTTTCTTAACGTCCGTCCCTCCCAGTAAAACCATCCCTTTGGCAGCATCATATAAGCGTGGTATAAGGTTGATTAAGGAGGATTTCCCGGAACCTGTAGTTCCTAAAATCGCGACAGTCTCACCGGGTCGCACAGTAAATGAAATGTTCTTAAGCGCCATAGTACGATTTTCTCCGCCATAACCAAATGATACGTCAATAAACTTAACGCTGTTGTCTTTTGGGATATACATGTCTTCATCTGTGATGTCTTTAATCTGAGGCTCAACATCCAATACTTCGATTATTCTGTCGGCAGATGCCTTTCCTCTTGAAACAAACATTAGCACCATAGCCATCATAGCCATTGAAAACAGTATTTGTCCGGCATAGGTAATAAAAGCCATGATTTCACCTATTTCCATATGACCTAAACTTAACTCAATTCCTCCTACCCAAATGACAGCAATGACTCCAATGTTCATGATCAGCATTACGACAGGCATGGCGAAACTCGAAACTTTTGCGACTTTGATCATATTGTCCATGAGATCGTTTATAGCTATATTAAATCTTTCCTGTTCATATTCCGCTCTGTCAAATGCTTTCACTACTCTTACACCCGCAAGGTTTTCCTGCAAAACGATATTAACCCTGTCAAGTTTTTTTTGCGCAAGCCCGAATAGAGCAAAACCTTTTTTTATAAGGACAGCTATAACAATTGCAAGAAAAGGTACCGTAGCTACAAGAACTAGCGCCATACGAGCATTTATAACGAAAGCCATGGTAAGTCCGCCTAAAAACAAAAGCGGTGCGCGAACCATCAAGCGCATCATCATAGCTACCACCATTTGCACTTGCGCGACATCGTTGGTTAATCGTGTTATAAGAGAGCCTGTCTTGAACTTATCAAGTTCGCAGAAAGAAAACGATTGAACTTTTTTAAAAATATCCAATCTTAGATCAGCGGCAAAATTTTGCGCGGCTATATTTGATAGCGCCACACAGCCTAAGCCGCCTGCCGCTCCAATTAGCGCTATCCCTAACATTCTATACCCGCTTGTGAGTATAAATCCAACATCGCCCGTCTTAACGCCTAAATCGATAATTCTTGCCATAAGCATCGGCTGTAAAAGATCCATAACAACTTCAAGAAGCATAAGTATAGGAGCTAACAGCGCTATTATCCAATACGGCTTCAGATATTTCAACATCTTTTTTATCAAACTCCACACCCCACTTAAGTTTTATGTCAATAATTATTTTTTCATAACAATTATATACTTAAGCGTTGGTGCAGTCAATGCTCAACAAATATTTGACACAATACACTACAAATATTATATAATCAAAAAGAAAGCTAACAAGAAAGGAAAGCATACTTATGAACGATCCTAAGCTTGAGTCAATAGTCAGCAATCTGCTTTCTATAGTACCCCAATTTCATCGTAAACTTATCAGGATTGACGAACTTTTGGCAGCACAGGATATAGCCTCTTCTCATCTTAAAATTATGTTTCTTCTGGATGCATGCGGGGAGCTTACGGTTTCTGAAATTGGAGAGAAGTTATACATCTCGAGGCCAAACGTGACACCACTTATTGACAAGCTCGTTAAGGAAGGAATGGCGGAAAGAATTCGCGGAGTAACCGATAAAAGAATTTTTAATGTAAAACCTACAGTCAAAGGGAAAGAGTTCATATCAAATCAAAAAGATATGTTAGCTAAGAATCTCAAGAGTAGATTGTCCGTTATGTCCGATGATACACTTGACAGTCTGGATTCATCTCTTGCGATATTAAAAGATATATTGGCAAACATTACTTCCTAAAGTTAACCGCAATAGTAACTTGCCCCCAAAAAACAGCAAACCATGATTTCTCATGGTTTGCATAAAATTAATGCCGTGCACCAGTCTTTGATATTAAACTTCCGGGCGGTATCCTTACAGCCGGCTCCGTTCAAGCGCCCCCGCGGCACACGAAATTGTCCACTTACTGCTGCTTCCTTCCAGACCTGACAGGGTTCATGGATTTCCGTTGCGCAGGACCTGATCATCAACGCCACATATAAGGGCCTAGGACCCCACAAGCATAAACCTAAGACGTGGAATTCAACCCCGCTATAGCGGATTGCGGGCTACAGGGCACCGCTGCCTCCCCGTTTAGCACGGCAAACATTAACATGTTTATAGATGTTTTCTTCAAAAACACCACGTCGAAATCATTGTACACCAATAGCTCTTCCTAATCAATAGGCAGACATAAACTTTTATAACTTGTATATTATGGTATAAATTAAAAAAGACCAAGCTTTAGTAAATAAAGTTTAACTTTTTATTTATAAATGAGAAACTTAAATGTAATGCTTTGATGTTATAATTGTCGCACAAGCGAATTTAATCGCAGGAGGTCATTTCTAGTATGAAAATTTTATCAGTAGCAACAGCAATTCTAATTCTGGTGCTTACACTTACAGGATGCGTTGTGCGCAGGCCGGGAGAGGTTGAAGAACCAAGAAATATTCAACCTGCGGATGATGTAGAGCCCAATTTACCACCTCAAACTTCAGAGTATGTAGTATATCTTTATTTCGGTGATTCACAAGCTATGGGCTTTAACTTGGAGGAAAGGACTATCGATGCCGTCACCCCTGAGAGATTGGTCAAGGAATTGATAAATGGTCCTGCCTTCGAGCAAAACATGCAGACAATACCTGAGGGCACAAAGCTAATAGACATAAAGGTAGAAGATAGTGTGGCTTATGTGAATTTCAGCAGGGAAATGACTGAAAATCATTGGGGAGGCAGCGCCGGGGAAAGTATGACAATTGGGTCGATTGTCAATACTTTAACTCTAAATGAAGGTACCGGAATCGAAAAGGTACAGATACTTATCGAGGGTGAGAAAATAGAAACTCTTGCCGGACACATCGACACAAGCGTCCCGCTTGAGCCGACCAAATGACATTAACCTTGATTCAAGACAGAAACCTGTCATAAATCATTAAGCCAAAGACTGCAGTCTGCATCGCTAGGCATCCTCCAGTCGCCTCTTGGAGACAAGCCTACACTACCGACTTTTGGCCCGTCAGGAAGTGCAGAACGTTTGAATTGCTGGGAAAAGAACCTTGAATAAAATATCTTTAAAATTTCTTTGATATAATTTTCATCATACATTCCAGCAAAAGCCACAGATGCCAAGTATAGTATCTTTTTGGGGGGCATACCCCATTTTACGACATGGTACAGGAAGAAATCATGTAGTTCAAATGCACCTATCTGAACCTCAGTCTTCTGAGTGATTATTCCCTTTTCATCAGGAGGCAGTAATTCGGGACTAATCGGAGTATCGATGATCTTATTTAATACTTGCTTTATTTCATCATCCGATTCATTATCGGCAGTCCATTTAACAAGCAATCTTACTAAAGTTTTGGGTACGCCTGAGTTGATCCCATACATAGACATGTGATCTCCGTTATATGTAGTCCATCCCAGTGCAAGCTCGGATAAATCGCTTGTCCCTATAACCAATCCGTTTTCTTTATTGGCAATATCCATCAGGATCTGCATTCTTTCCCTGGCTTGCATATTTTCAAACACTATATCATGCGTGTTAGGATCGTGATCTATATCTTTCATATGTAAAAGACATGCAGGCTTTATATCGATTTCACGTGTATCGACATTTAGTGAGCGCATCAGTCCGATAGAATTATCATATGTTTTAGTGGTTGTTCCGAATCCAGGCATAGTTATCGCAACAATATCGCTTCTTGATCTTCCGAGCATATCAAATGTTTTTACAGTAACAAGTAACGCAAGCGTCGAATCAATTCCTCCCGAAACTGCGATAATAGCTTTCTTTACTCCGGTATGCTCAATTCTTTTGGCAAGTCCGGTAGATTGAATTTTGAACACTTCTTCACACCGGTAATCCGAAATATTTTTATCGACCGGAACGAATGGATAAGGATTTATGTTCCTGTCTAATCTAAACAAACCAGCGCCATCAGAGATCTCGTACCCGACATTAGTATACTTACGATACGCTCGATTCCTGTCGCAATCATCAGCATAGCTGGTTTGCGAATGTTTTTCAGCCATTAGCTTCCCTATATCAATATCTGAGTATATGATCTGATCATTTCGTGAAAAACTTTGGGATTCTTTTAATATTATACCATTTTCAGCAATAATGCTATGACCGCCAAAAACCAGATCTGTTGTTGATTCATGCACTCCTGAACCCGCATAGACATATCCGGCTATACAGCGAGCGCTTTGCTGTTCGACAAGTTTTCTTCTGTAATCTGCTTTACCTACAAGTTCATTGCTGGCTGAGAGATTTGCTAAAATGTTGGCGCCATTTAAAGCCATAATTGAGCTTGGCGGGATAACAGACCAAAGATCCTCGCAAATTTCTATTCCAAGTCTTACTTCATTCTTCTTATCATTGAACAGCAAATTGCCAAAAGGGACTTTGTAGCTATTGAAATCTATCTCTGACACAGTTTTGCATATTTCATGACCCGATGTGAACCATCTCTTTTCATAGAATTCATTGTGATTCGGTAAAAACATTTTTGGCACCAGACCAATTATGCTTCCTTTTGAAAGAACTGCGGCACAGTTATACAATCTTTCCTCAACAAAAACAGGCAGCCCGACAACACTCAACATATCAATATGCTTTGTCTGTGTAGCTAAAGATACCAATGCTTTCGCGGCGGCATGAAGCAAATTTTGCTGCGCAAAAAGGTCGCCACAAGTATACCCGGTAATGCTCAGCTCCGGAAAAACAAGGAGATACACATCTCTTTTATATGCTTCATGTATGAGCTGCTCTATTCTTTGAGCATTATAACTCACATTAGCAACCTTTAATCTTGGTGAAGCTGCTGCAACTTTTATAAAACCATAGGTTTGCATTTCTGATAAATTTCTCCTCTGTCATAATGATTATGTTGCGTGTCAATCAACGTAGCCTCTTATAATTTTATACGATGTCCCACTTTTTAGCAAGCAAGTATCCTTTCCCGCTTATTGTCAAAGGTAAAAGATGACCTTATTAAGCAGATAAATGGAGTAATCGCGCTTGTTTGACAGTTCATTAATAACTCTAAAGTCGTCATCCTGCTTTAACGAAATTAAGTCGAGGACCTGTTCGGTTAAGTTTTGTATATTCATAGAATATCACCCAATCATAATGGACAGAATTATTTCCAATTCTACTTTGAATCTCTATTTTTTACCTATCCAACCCCAAAATCTGCCGCACACGGCGCAGCGTATGCTTTTCAATAGCCTCCAGCCGTTCCTCCGGCCAGTTGATGAACGGATGCCGGGGAAATTTGAACCCGATCAGCCGCCGTAGCTGCTGCGCCTGCGTCTTGCCCATGACCTCGGAACAGATACGCTCAAAGGAAATATCTCCATAGGCAGGAAAACGCGTTTTCGCGTATTCGTCCAAATGAGCGATATCATCCCGCATGGCGTAATTGAACAGCGAAAGCCCATTGTCGAAGATTGGAGCCGGAGCGATGATCGCGCCTGAGTAGTTATCCCGCAGTACGCCGAAGTTGCTAAAGTACCGATCCTCGTTGTATATCACGGCGTCAAACACCAGCATGCTGTGCACGGTTTCCAGAAAATCCTCGCCCAATTCGGCATAGTAGTTAAAACAAGCCTGTAAGCCGCCGGAGCACACCAGCCGCCCGACGGGGATAAAGGCGGTATCAATGTCCGTAAACAATTTGCATTTGGAGGCGAGAATGCTTTTCCAGCGTTCAAAATCATATGAGACTGCGTTCAGCAAAAGTATCAAGCCCCTCAGCCAAAACTCTGGCTCTTACCCTCTGTCGATGTCCTTCATGAAGTTTCTTGTCGGTACTTTTGCGTATCACGCAAAAACAGTCTCCATTCCAAAAATTAGATATGTCCTCAAGGTTTTTTGACATTGATATTGCTGGCGTGCCCGGAGGGAGTAAAACCCCAGATCTTCTGAGTCGGTCAAGGCATATTTATAACCGATAATACGAAGTCAGCGAAATAACCGACAACAAAAGCAGGTAGCTTCTATAAATGCTTTGCAACCATTATCTCAATCTTTTTCTCAATTGCGGTCAGATCGGTTACATTTTCGACTATCTCGCCGTCTTTTAGCATAATTAACGATGGTGTTTTTTTATACAGTAGCCGACACGCAATACGATCCGAATTGTAAACATCGACCCGCCTTAAAAGTATTCTGCCCTTAAATTCGCTTGCAGCCTTCTCGACATGTTCCAATAATTCGCGGTCAATAACTTCAATCGTGTTATAGATATACGCTAAAACAAGCCCTTTTGTATCAAACAACTCTTTCTTGACGTATTCGAACTCCTGAACATAC
>Ga0209105_100045_pt1 | contig 45687 bp, 45 predicted proteins | sample SedPBSmetaG_FD_184158 | JGI IMG/M metagenome (GOLD analysis project Ga0209105, IMG submission 184158) | Freshwater sediment bacterial and archeal communities from Indian Creek, Illinois, USA to study Microbial Dark Matter (Phase II) -... | ecosystem: Environmental > Aquatic > Freshwater > Creek >...
ACGATGAAGACGACGATGCGGATTACATAGAAGTCGATTGTCCGAATTGCCACGAAACTGTTTATTTTGACGAAGAAATCTTTGAAGATGACGAAGAAGTTACTTGTCCTAACTGTAACAAGTCAGTTCTTGTTGAAGACGAAGATGAAGACGAAGATGAAAAGAAAAATGGTAAAAAATAGTAATACACGAAACTGATTTAAAAAGGTACGGAATAATGTTAAAATTCCGTACCTTTTTTTGTTTTCACAAAAACTTCTCGTAATATCAAAGCCGATTGATATTATTACCGGTCGCATATAAGATTGTTATACTGAAATAGTGGACGAATACTTGATACTGCATGAGGACAAAAATTTGTATATATTATTTTTGTCTGTTATAATTAATGTATTGTTAAAGATTTCTGAGGAGGTGGATTTTATGACTGACAATATTCATTTGCCAACGGGAGACGAGTACGGCAAGGTCTTAATTGCAGACGACGTGGTAGCCACGATTGCCGGGTTGGCCGCAACGGATTTAAAGGGTGTTGCCTCTATGAGCGGAGGCATAGCCGATGGTATCGCAGAAAAACTTGGCAGAAGAAGTTTGGCAAAAGGCGTAAAGGTGCAGGTAGGAGAAAAGCAAGCCGCAATCGACCTTTATATCATTGTGGATTATGGCGTAAAGATACCGGAAGTTGCTTGGAACATCCAGGAGAGCGTTAAAAAGGCTGTTGAAACGATGACCGGATTATCCGTCACTGAGGTTAACATCCATGTTCAGGGTGTTAGTTTCGAAAAAGATCTAAAAGAACCGGAAAACAACAAGATAAAATAGTGTGTGAATCGCTACAACACGGTGACAGTTCCGTTGTCACCGTGTTGTAGCGATGTCGATACAAGCGGAATCAAGAGAGGTTCAAGCGTCCCCGAAGCACAGCGAAAGGACGAAGGAGAGACGATGGAATCGTCTTAATAGCTTACGGATGAAAGGTGGATAACTATCATGAAGATGAGCACTTTAAACAGGATATTGTTTTTTTTCTATCTGTTTCTCATAATAATTATGTTATCAATGCTTTTTGTGGTGTCCATAGAGCTTTGGCCCCTAAGGGGCTTGATGGCAGACCTTGAATTATACGGATGGCCATGGCTTGCTCTTTTATCAGTTTTACTTCTTATCATAAGCTTCAAATACTTGTTTTTAAGTATTGTTCCTTCGAAGATTCAAAGCATACTCCTTAAAAATACGGATATGGGCATGATAAGGGTATCGGTTAACACATTGGATTCAATTGCTCAGAAAGCTGTCAGAAGCTTTGCTGAGGTTAAGGACGTTAAAACATCTGTAATTCCTGCAGCGGACGGCGTCAGAGTAAGAGTCGTATTGTTCATTATGCCTGAAGTTAATATTCCGGAGCTTACTCTGACTGTACAGACAAAAGTCAAAGAGCAAATAGAGAACATTTCCGGTATAGCAGCTAAGGAGATACAGGTGTATGTCGAAAATGTCCCGACGGCACAGCGGGGCAAAATAGAGTAAAGGAGGTTTTGCCATGAACGGAGATTCGCTTATATCATTTATAAAGAATCACAAAGGCAAAGCAGTAGGAATTTTATTGGGTATTTTATTTGGTGCACTGGTTTTGCACATTGGGCTTTGGTACTCAATTTTTCTGACTGTATGTGCCGGCGTTGGATTATACTTAGGAACCATGCACGACAGAGGAGAGAGATTGGCTGCTTTTTTTGACAAGATTATGACCAAGCGCATGAAGTAGATAAGATGGAGATTGTATATGCCGAGAAGGAATGCCCGAGAAGCGGCGATGAGACTTTTTTATCAAAGGGATATGTCGGAAGAATCCGGTATCGACCAGTATTGTTTAAATGAAATGTATGCCGAATTCAATCTTATAGACAAGGACTTGGAATATATAAAGCTTTTGTTTGAGAAGTCTAACGTTAACGGGACAGAGATTGACAAGTACATACTACGTTTTTCGAGGGATTGGACTTTTGCCAGATTGGCAAGGGTTGATCTCGCAATATTGAGGGTTGCGATATGTGAAATGTTATATTTGCGCGATATACCACATAGTGTTTCTATAAACGAAGCTGTTGAGCTCGCTAAAAAATATGGCGACGGAAAGGCCGGTTCTTTTATAAACGGCATATTGGCGAGTATATTTCATGAGTTGGAACAAAATTCGGAGGTTGATCGGTATAAGAGCTAATATTTTAGATGGCAGGGTACTTGCGGATAAAATAATGGACGAGATCGCAAAAAAGCTTCAAGCGCTAAAGGAGCGCAAAAATATTGTTCCCGGACTTGCGGTCGTATTGATTGGGGATGATCCCGCATCGCAAATTTATGTTAGAAATAAACAGAAAGCATGTCAACGAGTTGGAATCGACTCATATGTTAAAAAATTTGATAAAGATGTGTCTCTGAATCATGTTTTAGGTTTTATTAACGAATTGAATTCTGATGTACATATAAACGGAATACTTGTCCAATTGCCGTTACCTTCGCATATAAACCCTGAATTTGTTATAAATGCAATATCTCCGGACAAAGATGTAGATGGTTTTCATCCGTTAAACGCTGGCAAGCTTATGCGTGGCGAGAGTTGCCTTGAGCCTTGCACGCCCAAAGGTATTATACGTTTAGTCGAGCAAACCGGAGAGGAAATTGCGGGTAAAAATGTTTGCGTTATAGGTCGCAGTAATATAGTTGGTAAACCTGTATCGCTTATGTTTTTAAAACGCGACGCCACGGTAACAATTTGCCATTCAAAGACCGATTCTCTTGCTAATGTAACATCCCGTGCGGACATTTTGGTGGTAGCCGCAGGAAAGCCCAACTTAATAGATGATCGGTTTGTCAAGGAAGGATCAATAGTGATAGACGTCGGAATAAACAGAACAGATAATGGCTTAACCGGTGATATGGATTTTGAAAAGGCTTCCGGTAAAGCCGGATGGATTACGCCTGTTCCGGGAGGAGTTGGACCTGTAACGATATCCATGCTTCTTGAGAACACGCTTTTAGCAGCGCAAAAAAGAGGCGTTTATGAGCTTTAATACTGAGTATTTAGCGTATAAATCGCAAATAGACGCAGCTTTAAAAGATTATTTGGGACAAGCGGTTCAGTATCCTAAAACGCTGAGAATGTCAATTGAATATAGCCTCTTTCCGGGAGGTAAGCGCTTGCGACCAATTCTTTTTATGTCATCGTTTGAAGGTTTGTTTAATGGGGATCAAAAAGCAGGTTTGCCTTTTGCATGCGCTCTTGAGATGATCCACACATATTCCCTTATACATGATGATCTTCCCGCTATGGATGATGATGATTATCGCAGGGGGAATCTAACCAATCACAAGGTTTTTGGAGAAGCGGCCGCTATACTTGCCGGAGATGCTTTGCTCAATTTAGCTTATGAAATCATGCTTGAAAATGCATTAAATTATCCGGATAATTTGTCCGCACATATTAAAGCTATGAAGCTTATAGCAGATGCTTGCGGGGCGAAAGGTATGATCGGAGGCCAAATGGCGGATATTGAAATGCAATGGAGAACTTCAGCAGAAGATACTTTGGAGTATATTCATCAAAATAAAACCGCAGCGCTTATAGAGGCTTCGCTTACCGCTGCGGCAGTGCTTTCAAATGCAAAAAAAAATGAGCTGGATGCTTTGAGTTCGTTTGGCAACTCAATAGGATTAGCTTTTCAGATTATAGACGACGTACTTGATTTCAAAAGTGAGGACAATATTTTGGAGTGTGGGCAAAAGTGCGGTAAATTGACATATCCTATAGTTTATGGGCTTGAGGGTTCAAAAAACAAGGCGCAATCAATGATCGACAATGCTTTGGCTAATCTGGATATATTTGGGGAACGAGCCTCGTTCTTACGACAGATTGCTCTTTTTTTAGCCGGACGAAGTGAGTAAGGAGACGTATGTGGATATAATAAGGCAAGTATTTGATAACAATATACTACTCACGAGCATTCTGGCATGGCTTATAGCACAAATTTTAAAAGTGCCGTTGACAATCGTTTTTATGGGTAGGCTTGATATCAAACGCTTCATTGAAGCAGGCGGTATGCCAAGCGCGCACTCCGCGCTGGCGGTATCGCTTGCAACATCGGTTGGCCGCATTGAAGGATTTGATTCTTCTATCTTCGCGCTTTCAGTTATGATAGCTCTAGTCGTTATGTATGATGCGGCCGGAGTGCGAAGAGCATCGGGAAAGCATGCGGCAGTATTAAACGAGATGTTGGAGCAGATTTATGCCCATAAGGGCATTGAACCTGAAAAGCTAAAAGAATTGATAGGACATACGCCTGTCGAAGTCATCGCCGGTGCGACATTGGGTATTATCGTTTCGCTGCTGCTTATATGACTTAGGAGAGAACATAACGATGAACAATTTTCCATTGCTTGATTCTGTCGATTCGCCAGGATGCATAAAGCTTTTTTCCTTTGATGAACTAAGCGATCTTGCCGGCGAGATAAGGCAGTTTTTGCTTTTTTACCTGTCTAAATCGGGAGGGCATCTTGCTTCCAATTTAGGCGTGGTAGAGTTAACTTTGGCTTTGCACTACGTTTTTGACAGCCCCAAAGACAAATTGATATGGGATGTGGGGCATCAGACTTATGTGCACAAGATTTTGACCGATAGAAGAGAGTTATTCCACTCTTTAAGACAATATGGGGGAATAAGCGGTTTTCCGAAACGCAATGAAAGCAAGCACGATTGTTTTGAAACCGGGCACAGTAGTACTTCGATATCGGCAGCATTGGGAATAGCTCGCTCACGCGATATTTTGGGTGAAAGCTTTAAAGTTGCCGCAATCATAGGCGACGGCTCACTTACGGGTGGTTTGGCATTTGAGGCGCTAAATGACGCCGGGCATTCCAAAACCGATCTTACGGTAATACTAAATGACAATCAAATGTGTATAAGTCCTAATGTCGGGGCGCTTGCGAAGCATTTATCACGAATCCGTACTCATCCTAAATATGCATGGTTTAAAAAGGGTTTGGGAGCGTTCTTTAACAGATTACCTGTAATGGGTAAATTTACGGCGAAGGTATTTGAAAAGCTTAAAAAGGGTCTTAAATATTTCATAGTTCCAGGTGTAATATTTGAGGAAATGGGTTTTAGGTATTTAGGTCCTGTTGATGGCCATGATTTGCCGAATCTCATAACTATATTGAAACGATCGGCAGCCATAAAAGGACCTGTGCTTATTCATGTGATTACAACTAAAGGCAAAGGGTACGAAATGGCTGAGTCAAGCCCGGACATTTTTCACAGTGTGCCTCCGTTCACGCTGAAGACGGGAGAGTTTAAGGCTCGTTCATCGCTTTCTTTTTCACAGATATTGGGAGAACACCTGGTTGAAATGGCTAAACGGGACAAAAGGGTTGCGGCAATCACAGCGGCAATGACGGAAGGAACCGGGCTTACTGTTTTTCGTGAACATTTTCGCGACCGTTTTTTCGATGTCGGGATAGCTGAGCAACATGCGGTAACGCTTGCAGCAGGTATGGCAAGCCATGGGTTAAAACCGTATGTAGCGGTATACTCTACATTTCTGCAGCGCGCTTACGACCAGATTCTGCATGACGTCTGTATTCAGAGTCTGCCGGTAACTTTATTGATAGATAGGGCAGGAATAGCGGGCGAAGATGGCGAAACACATCATGGAATGTTTGATATTGCCTTTTTGCGCCACATACCAAATATTACAATATGGGCGCCGAAGAATACCGATGAATTCAGGCAAATGCTTGACGCTACTTTAAATATGAATACTCCGGTGGCCATAAGATATGAAAAGAGCTCGCAGACTTTAGATGTCGCTAACACCAACGAATTGGAATGTTCATTTGAACCATGTTGGGAAATTATAAAGGAGGGGAGCGACTGTCTTGTACTCACTTTTGGCAGGATGTTGTCCATTTCAAGTAAAGCCGCCGAGTTTTTAGACATTAAAGGCACATCTTTACAAATCGTGAATTCCCGCGTGATCAAGCCTTTAGACGAACAAATGCTTCTTGATATGGCAAAACGACATACTAAGTGGGTTACAATTGAGGACAGCGCAGTACACGGCGGCTTTGGGAGTTTTGTCAACGAATTTGTTATTTCTCATAATTTAGAGGTTTCGATGCTTAACATCGGAATGCCGGACATTTTCATTCCCCATGGAAAAGTGGAGACGCTGCTTGAAAGATTTAGCCTAGATTCAAACGGCATTGCTTTGCGAATAAGCTCGTTTTTAGAAGGGTTTAAGAAAAAACACCATGTCGGTATCTAAAGAAAGATTGGATGTTTTGATGGTAAAAAGGGGACTTGAAGCTACGCGCGAAAAAGCTAAGCTTTCAGTAATGTGTGGAAATGTGTATGTAGACAATGTAAGGGTAGAAAAGCCGGGAACTCTTGTGAAGGTTGATTGCAATATAACGACTTCGGGACCGGCTTGCGCTTATGTGGGACGAGGAGGCATTAAGCTTGAAAAAGCTTTGAGTGAATTTGACATTCAAATAGAACAAAAGGTGTTTATCGATGTGGGAGCGTCAACAGGAGGGTTTACCGATTGCCTTCTTAAACATGGCGCTTCGAAAGTGTATGCGTTGGATGTCGGATATGGACAGTTGGCATGGAAGCTTCGCTGTGATCAAAGGGTTGTAGTTATGGAACGTACCAACGTAAGAAACGCAACTTTCGATATGTTTAATGACAAGATAAACGGCGCTGTAATAGATGTATCCTTTATATCATTAAGACTGGTTATACCTGCAGTTGATAGGCTTCTTTCCGATTCAGGCGATATAGTGGCTCTTTTAAAGCCGCAGTTTGAAGCGGGAAAGGGAAAAGTCAAAAGAAACGGTGTAGTCAGCGACCCGAATGTGCATGTTGAGGTGTTAATCGCAATGGCGGAGTTTTGCCGAAATAATAGGCTAAGTTTACTTGATTTAACCTTTTCGCCGATAAAAGGTCCTAGTGGCAACATAGAATTCTTTATGCATTTGCGTAAAGATCAAGTGGATATTCGCGTCATAACTGAAGAGAAAATTGAATCACTCGTGAATATTGCACATACTAAGCTTTTAAGATTGGATGAAAACAGATGAAATGCGTAGGTGTTATTTCAAATTTAACAAAAGATGTCAATGGGAAAAGAACGCATGATGTCGTTGCGAAGCTGCTCGTTCGTGGATTTGAGGTTTTTGTATCTAATAAGGTTAGTGATATTATAAAAATCGGAACGCCTTGTGATGAAGCATTCATATATAAAAGAGTCGATCTTTTGATAAGTCTTGGTGGTGACGGTACTCTTCTTGCCGTTGCGCGAAAGGCAGCGGAGCATGGTATTCCTGTATTGGGTTTAAATTTGGGCAGATTAGGCTTTCTTACCGAAATTGAGATCGCAGACGCTGATATGGCATTTGACTCGCTGACAAACGGAGAGTATACCGTAGAAAAAAGAATGATGCTCAAAGTCGATCTTAAAGGAAAAGACGGAAGAACTGAAAGCTTTACAGCGCTAAACGATGTTGCGGTTGCAAAAGCATCATTTGCTAGGATTATACATCTTAAGGCGTATATTAACGGAGAGCTGGTCAACTTCTATCCCGCCGATGGGTTGCTTGTATCAAGCCCTACCGGTTCGACTGCATATTCATTATCGGCAGGGGGTCCGATAATTACCCCTCACATGGAATGTATGCTTTTAACCCCTATTTGTCCACATTCGCTCAATATACGCCCTATCGTAACCGATTGTAAAAGTGACATTAGAATCGAAATAGTTGATAAGAATCGTGATGTGCTTCTCACAGTCGATGGTCAGGAAGGAACTTCTCTTTTTGAGGGTGATATTGTGATTGTCGGAAAATTTGAGTATTATACCAAGCTTGTCCGAATAGGGCACAGGAATTTTTATAAGGTTTTACGAGCAAAACTGTCTGAACGGCTTTTCGAAAATGATGATTTGAAATGAAGCGAGGCTAAAAAAGTGAAAAATGAGCGCCATGCAAGAATTATAAAGATAATAGAAGAAAAGGTAATTGGAAATCAGGAAGAGCTACTCTTAGAACTGATAAGCTATGGAATCGACGTTACCCAGGCAACGGTGTCAAGGGACATAAAGGAGTTGCGCTTAACGAAAGCGCTCACCACATCGGGTACATACAAGTATACATCCATAGAAAGGGCTGAGGCGGCAATACATGACAGATTGATTCGTGTTTTTGCCGAATCGGTGATCGCGCTTGATCACGCAAATAATCTCATAGTTATAAAGACCATAGCCGCAGGGGCGCAAGCGGCGGCAGCCACCATAGACGCCTTGCGCTGGCAGGAAATAATTGGGTGTGTAGCGGGTGACGATACAATACTTGTGATTGTCAGGGATAACGGTTTGGTGCAAAATGTAATGGAGCGGTTTAATAGAATGCTGAAATAGGTTTGGGGGAAGCATGCTCAGCCGGTTACGAATAAAGAATTTGGCACTTATTGATGATTTAAGCATCGAGTTCGAGCGTGGCCTGAATGTACTTACAGGGGAAACAGGCGCGGGTAAATCGATAATAATCGATGCGGTCGGACTTTTACTTGGAGACAGGGCGGATAAGAGTCTTATTCAGACGGGAAAAGAATCGGCCCTGGTTGAGGGTCTTTTTTATATTGAAAAATGCGATAGATTAGACGCATTTCTGCTTGATTCAGGGATTGAGCTTGAGGATGACAAGAGTATATTATTGATGCGCCAACTCACTCAAAGTGGAAGGAATATTTGCAGGATAAACGGTTGTTCCTCTACTTTGGCTATGTTAAAGGAAACCGGTCGTTTAATCCTTGACATTCACGGTCAACATGAGCACCAGTCGCTTTTGTCTGCCGAACAACACATAAGGCTTCTTGACAGCTTAGGACAAGATCATATGTTGAAGCTAAAACAAGAGGTTTCCCGAGCCTATCACTGCTTAAAATCGGTTAAAGATGAGATATATAAATTGAGAAAGTATGAAAATGACGACACTGTGTTAAAAGACGTGTTAAGGTTTAAGATCGATGAAATTAAAAAGTCAAATCTTAAGCTCGGAGAACTGGAAGAGCTGGCAAAAGATCGGCTCATACTACAGAATGCGGGGAAAATTTCAGATGTCTTGCACGGCAGTTACTCGTTGCTATTTTCTGGCACACAACAGCAGTTATCCTGCCACGACCAGATTGCTAAGGCTTTAAATCAAATAAAACAGGTGGCTCATTTCGATAAAAACTATGAAGCGCTTTTAAGCGATCTTGATAATGTGTACTATCAACTGCAGGAGCTAATATCGCTTATAAGGAATTATAAAGATTCATCTTTTGCGCAGCCTGACCGCTTAGACGAGGTTGAGAGCAGAATTGCGTCAATCCAAACCCTAAAGAGAAAATACGGAAATACAATTGAGGAAATACTTGAATACAAAGTAAAGATGGAATCACAATTGTTAGGACTGGAAGGGCTAGAAGAAAAATTATCTGAGCTTGAAAGCCGGCGTAAAGTATTAATTGATGAGTTAACAGAATTATGTTTAAGATTGACCGAAAAGCGAAGTATATTAGCGTGTGAATTTCGCGAACAACTTTTGCAGCAATTGGTGGAACTGGGCATGGATAAATCTGACTTTCAGGTAGCTTTAAGTTCGGGTGAAGCGAGTAACTTGGAAGACGACGTTTTTACTGAAGATGGAGTGGATACGGTTGAATTTATGATATCAACAAATCCGGGAGAACCGTTAAAGCCTCTTGTTAAGATTGTGTCGGGAGGAGAAGTATCCCGCATTATGCTAGCCTTAAAGACTATTTTAGCGAAAACGGACGAAATTCCCGTTTTGATATTTGATGAGGCGGACGTAGGCATAAGCGGCAGAATTGCACAAGTGGTGGCGGAAAAGATGAATGCCGTGTCAAAATATCATCAAGTTATATGCGTGACACATTTACCGCAGATAGCGGCAATGGCTGATGCTCATTTCAAGGCAAAAAAGGTATTTATAGAAGATAGGACGATAACCTTGGTGCAGCGATTGGATGAGGATCAAAGACAAGAAGAAATAGCAAAAATGATTGGGACAAACACGCTTACTAAGCTTAGTCTTGAACATGCAAAAGAGCTTATTGACAGAGCGCAGGTTTTTAAATCTTGAATTAATTAAAGTGATCTTGAAAGAAGCCGGGAAGATTCAGGATTGATAAAAGTATTTTTAATACAGACGTAAATCATGAAGGAAAATTTAACCGTATGTCGAATTATGATCAATATAGTAACTAAAATTAGATTTTTGTAAATGGAGGTTGTTCAATTTGCAAGATTATGGGATTTCGGTGTTAATAGCTGATGACAACAAGGACTTTTGCGAAATTATCAGCGAATATCTTGGAAGACAGCCTGATATCGAAGTTATAGGGGTCGCAAATGACGGGAATGAGGCTTTGGACTTCATATTTAATCAAAATCCTGATGTTGTGATTCTTGATATTATTATGCCGCAGATTGATGGGTTGGACGTTTTGGAGCGCGTAATGAACAGTGGAATGGACACTCCTCCAAAAATCATTATGTTATCTGCTATAGGCCAGGATAAAATTACTCAGCGTGCGATAACTATGGGAGCGGACTACTATGTGGTCAAACCATTTGATATGGAGATTCTTGTAAAAAGAATAAGAGAGATTGTATCAGGTCAAAACGAGTATGATGAAGCATTTGATAAACACATAGAAGTATCTTTTATGCAGCATCAAACGCCGAAGAGATCTCCTATCGAATCGGACATAACTGAAATACTTCACGAGATAGGTGTGCCTGCCCATATTAAGGGATATCACTATTTGAGAGAAGGCATAGTGATGGTATACAACAATATGGAGCTTTTAGGAGGCATAACCAAAGACATTTACCCGGGTATAGCGATAAAATTTAACACTACCGGCAGCAGAGTAGAGAGAGCTATTCGTCACGCAATAGAAGTGGCATGGAACCGCGGGCGTGTGGATACCATTAATAGACTATTCGGCTACACAGTTCACGATGATAAGGGGAAGCCTACTAATGGTGAATTTATTGCCATGATTGCAGATAAATTAAAGATTAGTTCAAAATCGGCGGCTGGCAGGTAAGTATAATTTTATAGAGAAGCAACCCTGACGGAGGGTTGTTTTTATGTTATAATCATTTGCGATAAACTTATATCCAAGGGGAGTCAAACATGAACTTTTTAAACTTTGATTTGGTTGAAATTCTATTGAGCCTTCCGGCTGTTTTCCTTGCGATGACGTTCCACGAGTTTGCTCATGCTTTTGTTGCTTATAAGATGGGTGATCCGACGCCTAAATTACAGGGCAGACTTACTCTCGATCCATTGGCGCATGTTGATTGGATTGGATTTATTTCTTTTGCTGTGTTCGGTTTTGGCTGGGCAAAGCCTGTTCAGGTCAATCCTAACAACTTCAGAAATAAGAGATTCGGAGATATACTGGTGTCATTTGCAGGTCCGCTTGCAAATATCACTTTGGCCTTATTGGCTTATTTAGTGTTTTTGATATTGCTTCTTGCCATGCCTGCATTTCCTGACATCGGTTCAAGGATAATACACAAAATAATCTGGTTGAATATTGTTTTTGCAATACTTAACCTAATCCCTATACCACCATTTGACGGCTATCACATTCTCAAAGCTCTTTTAAAATCTCGTCCTTATATGTTTTTTATGCAGTATGAGCGGTATGGATTGTTAGTTCTTTTAGCGTTTGTCTGGTTTGGCGTATTCGATGTTCTGGTAGGTATTCCGGCAGGATTTGTTTATTCTTTGATGTCACAATTTGCGGCATTTATATTTATGATGATTTAACATCAGGAAGTTTGGTTTTATGGGATATGTGGTAAAGCTTGATGATTTTGAAGGCCCCCTTGAACTCTTGTTACAGCTTGTTTCTAAGGCAAAGATTAGCATAGAGGATGTTTCGCTTTCTGAAGTAACCGGTCAGTACATGAATCATATAGAATACATGCAAAAAATGGATATGGAAATTGCTTCGGAATTTCTTGTTATGGCGTCCACCCTCCTTTATATTAAATCGTGCAAATTGCTGCCGGATATCAGAGTTTTAAACAAGGAACCTGATGACAATCCAGAAAGCGATCTTAAGATCAAATTGATGGAGTACAGCAAAATGAAACAAGCTGCCTCGATGCTTGAGGAAAAGGCTCTGGTAAATTCAACTTCATATTACAGGATTCAGATAAAATCGCAGGCAGTTGAATCGGTATTGCCAAAGTTGTCTGACTATGATTCGGAAAAATTGTCGGAAGCTATTGCAAGGATAGCCGAGAAGGTTAAAAAAGTCTCCAAAATGCCGATTATCCATACAGTAAACAGAGACACAAAGACATTTAGAACAAGAATTAACGAGTTAAAACTTTTTTTTGAGAAACGTAAACAAATAGCGTTTTTTGAGCTGTTTTCAAGGCATAGTAAGCGATTTGACATAGTTTTGACTTTCATGGCTGTTTTAATGATGACCTCTGATGGTATTATAGAGCTTATCCAGGCGAAGCCGTTTGCGGATGTTATCATCCGAAGGAAGGAGTCCGGATGGGCGAAAATGAAATGATGGCAATAGTTGAAGCCATCCTTTTTGTGTCAGGCGAAGCCGTATCGCTTTCAGAAATTTCGGATATACTTGGGATAGAACGTAAAGATGCCGGAAAACTTATGGATAATATGATTGAAAGATTTAGATCCGAGGGAAGAGGGCTTAAGATATTGAAAGCTAACGATACGTTCAGGATAGCAACATGTCCGTCATACAAAGAATATATAGAGCGATTTATCGGCAAAACCCGCGAAAAGGAATTGTCCCCCTCCTGCCTTGAAACATTGTCTGTCATTGCTTATCGTCAACCCATAACACGCATGGACATAGAAGATCTCAAGGGGTCAAATTGTGCTCATTCATTGAGGGTTTTGCTTAAAAATGGACTTATAAAGGAAACAGGAAGACTTAAAGCCATTGGTCGGCCGATTCTTTATAGCACTACCGATCAATTTTTAAGAAGTTTTGGGCTTTTATCCTTAAAGGAACTTCCTGCTTTGGAAGAAATGGGATGAAATTTTTGCTTGTTATGTGGGCTGGGATTACTGTAGGTACTGTCGCAATTCTTCTTTCGGAGTGCAAGGGTTGACTTCTGGCGTCTGACATCTAATTTCTGTTATCTGACATCTATCATATGACTACCGTAATGGAGACTAAGCCGTTTGCCTTTAACCGGCAAAAATTCTATTGGCATCTTAAGCGCCGGTGTTGTATACTATAGAATAATAAATTTGCAGCTTGCATTGTCTTAAGCTGCAAATTGGCCGTATTGCAGATATGGTTTGTTTATTTGTACGCATAATATGGCGTATTTACTACACTATAGAGTTGCTACCTTATTTTTTTAAGCAGATTTTTGAAGGGTTTGCTTTAAAAACTTGCTTGAGGTGAGATATGAGAAGTCTTGAGCCATCAAAAGTGCGGTTGCAGAAGTACATGGCTCTTTGCGGGATTGCGTCAAGAAGACATAGTGAGATTATGATAGCTTTGGGGAAAGTAAGCATAAACGGTGAAATTGCAAAACAGCCGTATATAATGATCGATCCCTTAAACGATGAGGTTAAAGTCGAAGGGAAAAAAATATCGGAAAAACCGCGGGAAGTATACATATTGATTAATAAACCTCGGGGAGTTCTCACTACATTGGATGATCCTTTCGGTAGAAAGACTGTTGTGTCGCTTATCGATCAGAACGTAAGGGTATATCCTGTTGGCAGGTTAGATTTTGATACCGAAGGCTTGCTGCTTCTTACAAATGATGGAGAGTTGACATTTAAGCTGACCCATCCGGGCAAGGAGGTTGAGAAAGAATATTATGCTCAAGTCTTGGGACGTCTGGATTTGGAAAAAGTGAAACGATTGCGAGCAGGGGTTGATATAGGTGGATATGTAACTGCTCCAGCCATAATAGAAGAGGTAGGGTTTGACGGAAAACTTACCACTTATAAAATAATAATAAAAGAAGGGAAGAAACGTCAAATAAGAAGGATGTTTGAGGCTGTCGGTTTTACCGTCAAGTATCTTAAAAGAGAGCGAATAGGGAATTTGAGATTGGGAGATTTAAAGCCCGGTCAATGGAGATATTTAAGTCCCTCGGAGCTTGAGAACTTAAAGAATATTGTGGGAGGAAATTGATGGAACTTTGGTATACTGAGAAGCAAACCCCATTTATGGGCATAACATGTAAAATAAAAAAGACTCTTGCCGTTGAGCAGACAGATTATCAGAATCTTGCAGTCATAGATACCGAGCAATTTGGCACTATGCTTGTTTTGGACGGAGCGGTACAAACCACTGTGGAGGATGAATTCATTTATCATGAGATGATAACCCATGTACCGCTTTTAACTCACGCACGTCCGGTAAAAGTGCTTGTAATAGGGGGCGGGGACGGAGGCGCTATCCGTGAAATTTTAAAGCATAAGTCCGTAGAAAAAGCATATTTGGTGGAAATAGATGGCAGAGTAGTAGAGAATAGCAAGATCTTTCTCCCTCAAATAAGCTGTGCCCTTTCTGACCCGAGATGCGAGGTGTTAATAAAGGACGGTATAGAGTTTATTGCAAATAATAAGGGAACTTTTGACGTTATAATGGTTGATTCAACCGATCCGGTAGGGCCTGCGGTAGGGCTTTTTTCAGGGGGATTTTACCGTTTGGTATATGAAGCCTTAAAAGAGGACGGTCTTTTTGTAGCTCAGACTGAATCGCCGTTTTTCAACAAAGAGCTTATAAGACAGACCAATAAGGATATAAGTGCCATTTTTCCGATAACACGTTTGTATCTTGCGAGTATTCCGACTTATCCAAGCGGTCTTTGGTCATTTACTATGGGGTCAAAAAAATATGATCCTTTGCTGATCGATGGTTCAAAGATTTGTGAAATTCCTGATACCAGATATTTTACGCCTGAGATATTTGAAGCTGTGTTCAAATTGCCGCGTTTTGTAAGGGATCTTATCAAATGATAAGGGATAATATCTGGAACTGCCGATTTATGGGAAGTAAATCGAATTACGAAAACGCATCGGTCATAATAGTTGGCGCACCGATGGATTTTACTACAAGCTTTAGACCGGGAGCAAGATTCGGACCTCAAAAGATCAGAGAAACTTCCTATGGACTTGAAGAGTATAGCCCTTATCTTGACAGGGATCTTAGCGATGCTTCATTTTATGATGCAGGGGATCTCGAACTTGTGTTTGGTGATGTGCAAAGAAGTCTTGAGATAATAGAAAATGCCGCGGCGGAGATTTTTTCGGATGAAAAGAAACCTCTTTTTTTGGGAGGCGAGCATACTATAACCTATCCGGTTCTTAAGCAGGCTTATAAGAAGTACAAAGACGCTTTGGTATTATTGCATTTCGACGCTCATGCCGACTTAAGGGCTGATTATCTTGGACAGATTAACTCTCATGCTTCGGTTATAAGAAGATGCGGTGAGTTTTTAGGATGGCGCAATATATACCAATTCGGGATTCGTTCCGGAACGAAAGATGAATTTGAGTGGGGTAAAACCCATACGAATTTCTATCCTTTTGAAATTATACCTTCTATCGCGAAAGTTTTACCCGAGATCGTCGGTAGGCCTGTCTATATAACGATAGATATCGATGTTTTGGATCCCGCCTATGCTTGCGGCACAGGCACTCCTGAGCCCGGAGGTTGTTCTCCCGATGATCTCATTAAAGCACTTGGAATGCTTAAGGACTTTAACGTTGTCGGAATGGATGTAGTTGAGGTTAGTCCGATTCATGATTCTTCCGATCGAACCCCGATCTTAGCCGCAAAGATTGTACGAGAGGGTATTTTATCTTTTTTCCAATATCCAACATCTAACATCTAAACAAGGAGGTTGCCTGATGAGTGTAAACGACAAGATAAGTTATATGCAGGATCGAAAGATTTCGCTAAGAGAAGGCGGTGGTCTTGACAAGACCAATCAGCAGCATGAGAATGGAAAATTGACTGCCAGAGAAAGGATAGAATTACTTACCGACAGTGGCAGTTTTTCTGAAATTGGCGTGTTTGTAGAGCACAGAGCGACTGAACTAGGAATGGATAAAGTCAAAGCAGCTGCTGAAGGCGTGGTGACTGGCTTTGCGACCATTGAAGGAAGACCGGTCTATCTTTATGCTCAGGATTTTACAGTGATGGGCGGCTCTTTAGGAGAGATGCACGCTGCCAAAATAACAAAGATTATGGATATGGCTATGAAAACGGGATGTCCCGTAATATGCCTGAATGATTCCGGAGGCGCGAGGATACAAGAAGGAATCGACGCATTAAGCGGATATGGGGAGATTTTTTTTAAAAACACAATGGCATCCGGAGTAATTCCGCAAATTTCAGCCATTTTAGGTCCGTGCGCAGGAGGCGCTGTTTATTCTCCGGCACTTACAGATTTTGTTTTTATGGTTGAAAATGTAAGCAAAATGTTTATAACCGGCCCGCAGGTAATACAAGCCGTTATGGGTGAAACCGTAACACATGATGAATTGGGCGGAGCTCAAACTCACAGTCAAAAAAGTGGCGTTGCGCATTTTGCATTTAAAACCGAGAATGAGTGTTTTGAAGCGATAAAGAAGCTCCTAAGCTTTTTACCGCAGAACAATATTGAAGACCCGCCGCTTTATGAGTGTTCAGACGATCCTAACCGTCTTGCGCCAAAGCTTAACGAACTCATACCTGACAGTCCAAACAAAACCTATGATGTGAAAGAAGTAATACGCACAGTTGTGGACAACGAAGATTTTTTTGAAGTGCAACCGCTTTATGCGAGCAACATTGTAATAGGTTTTGCCAGACTTAACGGTAGATCAGTCGCCATAGTTGCAAATCAACCGACGCAGCTTGCAGGTTGCCTTGATATAAACGCCTCTGATAAAGCGGCTCGTTTTATCCGTTTTTGCGACGCTTTTAACATACCACTTATTACCTTTACAGACGTGCCCGGCTATTTACCCGGTGTAGGACAAGAACATGGCGGTGTGATAAGACATGGAGCAAAGCTATTATATGCGTACTCCGAGGCTACTGTACCCAAATTGAATGTAATACTTAGAAAAGCATATGGCGGGGCTTACATAGCCATGAGTAGCAGACATCTTGGGGCGGATCTGGTTTTAGCGTGGCCTACGGCTGAGATCGCGGTTATGGGACCAGATGGCGCTGCAAATATAATATTCAGAAAAGAAATTGAAACTTCGGAAAATCCAATTGAGATTAGACAGCAGAAGATAGCGGATTATTATGATCGTTTCGCCAACCCGTACATCGCCGCTCAAAGGGGATATGTCGATGACGTTATAGAGCCTGAAGCCACAAGGCCGCGTCTTATTAACGCCCTTCAGATGCTTGAGGGGAAGCGAGAGACCAGACCGTCTAAAAAACATGGCAATTTCCCTGTATAAAGTACCGCGTTACGAACAGCAGATCTGTCCCATCGATAGAACCGTCCCCAATATTGCGAGAGAGGTGATGCGCGATGCTTAATGTGAGAGATGATTCGGATATTAGTTTTGAGGAATTAACAGCGGTTATAACAGCTGCGATCGCTGCGGCTTTAAATCGTTCCACCCACGATATTATAGTTAAGCCACTGGCGCTTAGTAATCCCATAACCAGGCCGTGGAATCAGATAGGCAGACAGGATCAGATGGCTTCAAGGCTGTAATCCATTTTGTATGAGGAGTGAAAGCAGTGAGAAAATTTATTGTTACTATAAACGGAAAATCCTATGAGGTTGAAGTAGATGAAGTTAAGGGAGCACCTTTGGCTGGTATTCCTACAAATCAAGAACCTGTCAAGGTTAAGAGCGTTCTTGATGTGGTAAAATCTGTTCAACCCGTTAAAGTCGAACAACAAACTAAAAAAACTGAGCAGGTTATAAGCCAGTCTGGTAAAAGCGAAGGTAACGGCATACCTGTGACGGCTCCGATGCCGGGCACTGTGCTTGAAGTCAAAGTGAAGGCTGAGGACAAAGTTTCAAGAGGGCAGGTAATGATAGTCCTTGAAGCTATGAAAATGGAAAACGAAATTGTAGCGCCAAAAGACGGCACGATAGGTGTACTTAAAGCTGTAAAAGGCTCACCTGTGAAAGCCGGCGATGTTTTACTGACTATTATTTGAATATATTTATTAGGTACTGTGGGAGGTATAAGTGAAATTTACTGAAACTGTTTTGAGGGACGCGCATCAATCACTGGTTGCTACCCGCATGACGACAGATGAAATGATGCCTGTGGCAGAGCTTTTAGACGAAGTTGGATATCATTCCATAGAAGCTTGGGGCGGAGCGACTTTTGATTCTTGCTTGCGATTTTTAAACGAAGATCCTTGGGTAAGACTGCGCAGATTGCGCAAAGCAATTAAAAAAACAAGGCTTCAGATGCTTTTGAGAGGTCAGAATGTGCTGGGATACAAACATTATCCCGATGACGTCGTGCGTGAGTTTGTAAAAAGATCCGTTGGTAACGGAATTGATATCATAAGGATATTCGATGCTTTAAACGATGTACGCAACATTGAAACAACGATAGACGCTACAATAAAGGAAGGCGCTCACGCTCAGGCGGCGGTCGTATATACTGTAAGCCCGATTCATAATACCGAGAAGTATATTGAAACCGCGAAACAGTTCGAGCAAATGGGAGCGCATTCAATATGTTTAAAAGATATGGCGGGGATCATGACCCCTCTTTATGCATATGAGTTAATCTCGCAACTTAAGGCGGCAGTTAAGATTCCTATTCAGCTGCATGCCCACTATACAAGTGGCTTGGCTTCAATGACTTACTTGAAAGCGATAGAGGCGGGAGTCGATGTCGTTGATTGTGCGATTTCGCCCTTGTCCATGGGTTCATCCCAGCCGCCTACCGAGCCTATGGTGATGGCTTTGCGCGGAAGTGTTTATGATACCGGCTATGATCTTGACCTCCTTACAAAGATTGCCGAATATTTTGAAACTTTACGCGAAAAATACATTGAATCAGGACTTATGAATCATAAGGCTTTGGCAGTTGACGTGAACAATCTTATTTATCAGGTGCCGGGCGGCATGTTGTCAAACCTGGTATCACAGCTTAAACAACAAAATAAGCTTGACAAGTATTCGGAAGTTGTTAAGGAGATTCCAAGGGTGCGTGAAGACCTGGGATATCCGCCGCTTGTAACCCCGACAAGCCAGATTGTAGGAACACAAGCTGCTCTTAATGTGATTTTAGGTGAACGCTATAAGGTCGTTCCAAGCGAGGTCAAAGCATATATAAGAGGTGAATACGGCAAACCTCCGGGAATCATCAAAGAGGAAATAAAACAAAAAATCCTTGGTAATGATACACCTATAACGCATAGACCTGCCGATGATTTACCGGATGCATTACCGAAGTTTAGGGACGAGATAAAAGGTTTTATGCATCAGGAGGAAGATGTATTGTCGTATGCTTTATTTCCGCAGGTAGCGATGAATTTCTTCAAGTGGCGTGAAGCAAAAGAATACGGGATTGACAGCACGCTTGTTATAGAGCGTGATTGCGTTCATCCCATTTAAGGAAAGGGGACACACCGCTGCTTCGCAGAAACAGTCTATGCGGTATGTCCCCAATAAGGAGAACTATGAAAATTTTGGTTTGTAACGACGACGGGATTTTTGCAGATGGGATACTGCAGTTAGCATCAAGTTTGAGCCAATTGGGGGAAGTTGTAGTAGTTGCGCCTGATTCTGAGAGAAGCGCTACGGGACACGCTATAACAATACACCATCCGATAAGGGTAAAAAAAGTAGAATTGCCGGGATTGGCTGTAAAAGCCTTCTCTGTGAGCGGAACTCCTGCTGATTGTGTAAAGATTGGCATAGATGTGCTTACGGATGGGAAGGTTGACTTGATTTTCTCAGGAATTAACAGAGGCCCTAATCTTGGGACAGATGTGTTTTACTCGGGCACGGTGTCGGCAGCAATAGAAGGCTGCATTTTAGGTTATAAGGCGGCAGCGATATCCAATTATAATTATGACAGCATTGATTTTTCGCTAGCCGGAGAGGTGGCTCTTGATATTGCACAAAAAATGCTGGAACATTCTTTGCCGCCGGGAACGCTTCTTAATATCAATATACCGGATGCATCTAAGGAAGATATTATGGGAGTCAAAATAACGCGCTTGGGAGTTCGCAAATATGTCGCAAATTATGTGGAGCGGGAAGATCCAAGAGGTATTCCCTATTACTGGCTGGCAGGTGAGGCTGTTGACGATGACGAACAGGATACGGACATAGCGGCGGTCAGTCAGAAATGTATTTCTGTAACCCCGATTCACTATGATTTGACAAAGTATACACTAATGGACTATGTTGCCGGATGGTTCAATAACAAGCATCAAAGCTTTGGGAAGGACTTGTCATGCGATTGTTAGCCGTACAGGATGTAGGATATACAACTGATCTCTATAAACTTGTAGATTTTCTCAATAAAAATCTTAAAGATAAAAATATAATTTTCGGACTGAGCAAAAAAGATGATGAAACGATGATTGTATCTATTTACGATTTAAACGAACACTGACTAGTACTATAAGAAATATATCAAAATCGCTTCGCCACGAGGACAGTTCCATAATCATCTTTCGTAGTAGTACTTTTGAACAAAAACAATATACTGCAAAGGAGTAAGCGGTCGTGGAAATTAAAGAAGATCTCTCGAAAAGAATCAGTTCAAACTACAAAGAAATGAGCAAAGGACAGAAAGCGATCGCAACATATTTGTTGAACAGTTTTGACAAAGCTGCATACATGACTGCCGTGAAACTGGGAGAAACGGTCGATGTCAGCGAATCTACCGTAGTTCGTTTTGCCTACATGCTGGGTTATGATGGATATCCGAAGCTTCAGAAAGCTTTACAGGAAATGCTGCGAAACAAATTGACTTCGGCACAACGGGCTGAAATCGTTTCAGGGCTTGAAGCGTCGACTGTTTTGAAAACCACGCTAAGAGCGGATATGGAAAACATAAGGCTTACAATAGAGGAAGCGGATAGCGTAACATTTGAAAAGGTAGTTGACAGCATATTAAAGGCGCGCTCAATTTACATTCTTGGACTGAGAAGTGCTCTTCCGCTCGTTCAATTTATGGGCTATTATTTTAATTTCATATTCGGCAATGTAAGAGTGGTAACATCGGGCGTAAACGACATTTTTGAACAACTTATCCATATTGAGCCGCAAGACGTTCTTATTTCTATTAGCTTTCCGAGATATGCAAGACGAACTGTTGAAGCAATAGCGTTTTCAAAAGACAAAGGGGCAAAAATAATTGCAATTACTGATAGCTTGCTCTCCCCCCTTGCGAACTATGCCGATCATACTCTGCTTGCCAGAAGCGATATGGCTTCTTTTGCCGATTCGCTGGTTGCTCCATTAAGCCTTATAAATGCTCTGATAATCGCGGTCGGTATACGTAAAAAAGCTGATACATCGACTGAGTTTTCTGATCTTGAAAAGATTTGGGAAAGATACAATGTTTATGCCGGAAAAGACGATGTATAGCCGAAAGATATACTAATACTGGTATATATCGCAAGTCATGTAGAGTTCATAGGAGAAATGAAAACCTTTCGAAAATACTTGTAAAACAGAATACTTTAGACTATAATTACCTATCGGCTACAAAAGGAGAATGTATGTTTTTTTATGCACTCAGAGGTGCCATTACAGTTGACAAAAACGATACTGATGAGGTTATTTTAAGAACTAAAGAGCTATTGGCTGAGATAATTCAAAAAAACGAGTTAGGTAACAATCAATTAGTGAGCATTATTTTTACGGCCACAAATGATCTAGACGCTGTTTATCCTGCTGTTGCAGCGAGGGAACTTGGAATGAACACAGTTCCGCTCATTTGTTGTCAAGAGATGTATACAATAAATTCGCTCCCAAAGTGTATAAGAATGCTCATACATATTCGGACTGAACGAGAAGTTAGCCCGGTTCATGTGTATCTTCGCGGAGCTGTCTGTTTAAGGCCGGATCTTGCGTTAAACAGCGACGACATGGGGGGGAACTGTGTTGGGTAAACTCTCAATAGCCATAGACGGGCCTGCGGGAGCGGGGAAAAGTACAGTCGCTAAAATTCTCGCCAAACGACTTAATATACTTTATTTAGATACCGGCGCCATGTACAGAACTGTCGCTTACGGAGTGCTTCAAGCAAATGTGGATCCTGAAGATCATCAGAAAGTGTTGGGTATCATAGATTTCATAAATATAAGTATTGAGCATTCAAACGACAAGCAGATTATGTACCTTGATGGCAAAGACGTTTCGGAAGACATAAGAACCGCAGAGATATCAAAGGCTGCTTCAACGATAGCCGTTATTCCAAAGGTAAGGTTGAAATTAGTTGAAATGCAAAGGAATATTGCTTGGCAGAATTCGGTTGTGCTTGATGGAAGAGATATTGGGACATATGTACTGCCTGATGCGGACGTGAAATTTTATTTGGAAGCAGCACTTGAAGAACGAGGGCGGCGCAGATGGAAAGAGATGCAGGGATGTGCAGTTAACGTGACGCTTCAAAGCGTTACCGAAGATATAAGGCTTCGCGACCTAAACGACAGCAGTCGGGATTTTGCACCTTTGTCCAAGGCACAGGACGCTATCGTTATTAATACAACGGACAAAACGATTGAACATGTGGTCGAAGAAATGCTTGAATGTATTATCAAGACATTAACTATCTCTAATTCTAGTAGTGTAAGTTTTTGATATAGGGGTGATATTTGGTTGTACGGTTTAGTTCGCGGTTTATTGTGTCCGCTGGTATACCTGCTTTTCAGGCCAAAGGTTGAAGGGCTAGAGAATTTCCCTCGAGATGGCAAAACCATAGTCTACGCCAATCATATTTCTGCTATCGATCCGGTGGTTATAGCTTGCGTGTTACCACGGCAGATTTATTTTATGGCTAAAATTGAGCTTTTTAAAAATCCTTTGCTGGCTTGGATATTGAAAAGAGTCGGTGCTTTTCCGGTCAAGCGTGGCACTGCGGATATTTCGGCAATAAAGAATTCGCTAAAAGTATTGAATGAAGGCGGAGTTTTTGGTATGTTCCCGGAAGGAACAAGGAGCAAAGACGGGAAATTACAGGAATTTACGCATGGGATCGCGTCTATTGCGCATAAATCAAAAGCTACTATAATACCGGTTGCAATACTTGATGAATATAAATACTTTAAACCGCTTAAATTAAGAATTGGCAAACCGCTTAGTTTTGAGAGCTATTTTGATCAAAAGTCCAATACCGAATTATTTGAGAAAATGGCACTCGAAATGGGGCAGGCTATAAAAAAGATGTTGGGCTAGGAGGAATTCTGTTGAAAGTTATTGTCGCGCAAGGAGCCGGATTTTGTTCAGGTGTAAGAAGGGCAGTTGATCTGGTATATGAGCATACTGATGGAACGAGCAGGTTGTATAGTCTCGGTTCTCTGATTCACAATGCTCAGGCAATCGAGGAAATGAAAAAAAATGGTTTGGTTGTTGAAGAATCAGTAGACAACATAGATAGCGGTGGAGTGGTTATAATCCGTTCACATGGTGTGCCTGAAGAAATATATACAAAGCTAAAGGAAAAAGACATAAAGATCGTCGATGCTACTTGCCATTTTGTGAAAAAGATACATCGTCTGGTTAATGATTATAGTAAAAAAGGGTATGCAATAATCATTATAGGACAAAAAGAGCATCCGGAGGTTATCGGAATAAAGGGATGGTGCTCGCAGAATGTTTATGTACTGGACGATACAAGTCAGACAGAAGCCATGCCAAAACTGTTTAAAGCATGTGTAGTTGCGCAGACCACAATAAACCACGATCTTTGGGATGAAATGATAAGAGCTTTAAGCTCAAAGATTGAACACTTGCAAGTTTTCAATACCGTATGTAATACAACGGGCGACCGTCAAAGGGAAGCACAAACGATAGCAAAAACGGCTTCCACTATGTTTGTGGTTGGAGGTAAAGACAGCTCAAATACTCAGAAGTTGTACGAGATATGCAAAGCTGCGTGCCCTAATACATTTGCGATTGAAACCGCTTTGGAAATCGATACGACAAAAATTGGACAAGATGAAGTTATAGGGATTACTGCAGGCGCTTCGACGCCTGATTTGGTAATTAACGAAGTGCTTGAGAAGATCAATAATATTTATGATAAAACATTTGAACAAGCTGTTCTCCTTATTGACGAACAATCTTCTTCTCCTAAAGATCAAGTGGAATTTGAATCTGATGATAAGGTAGAACAAAAGTTTGAAGATAAGTCAGATGTTAAGACAGATGATATGTATCAATTAGGTGGCGAAGAGTCGGAAGAACAGGTGGTGGAACAGAATTCCGATGATTATAATTCGATGGCGGACTTCCATAAAACAATGGTAGTGTTAAAGACCGGGGAGATAGTCAAAGGTATTGTGATAAGCGTATCAGCAAATGAAATTATAGTAAATCTTGGATATAAATCAGATGGGATTCTCTCTGCCGATGAAGTATTGCCGAATACTTTCAAAACTGGCGATGAAGGCGAATTTGAAATAGTTAAGGTGAATGACGGTGAAGGAAACGTTATTCTTTCAAGAAAGTCGATTGAGAAAAGGCTGGCTTGGGAGAAAATTGAGCAAAGCTTGAACGAAGGGCTCGAAATTGAAGGAGAGTGTGTTGAAGCCGTCAAAGGTGGAGCTGTTGCGACTATTTTCGGCTCAATTAGAGCTTTTGTCCCCGCGTCCCAGCTTTCCACCGAGTTTATTAGCGACCTTTCAACTTTCGTAGGAAAACCTCTTAGGCTCAAGGTGCTTGAAATTGACAGGCGCCGAAACCGCATTGTTGCTTCGCAAAGGGTAGTGCTTGAAGCTGAAAAGACTCTTAAGCGAAAGACCTCTCTTGACTCGATTGTTGAAGGACAAATAATCAAGGGTACAGTAATGCGTTTAACCGACTTTGGCGTGTTCGTGGATATTGGAGGCATTGATGGTCTTATAAGGATGCCGGATCTATCCTGGAGTCGTATAGCACATCCGAGGGATATCGTAAAAGAAGGGCAACAGATAGAGGTATTAGTCTTATCCGTCAACAAGGAGAAAGAGAAGATTTCGCTAGGCTACAAACAAGCCAATCCTCATCCATGGGACGGTATTGATACCCGTTTTGCAGTAGGCGACATCGTAACAGGCAAAGTGGCAAGAATTGCCCCGTTTGGCGCATTTATCGAACTTGAGCCCGGAGTGGATGGTCTTGTGCATATATCTCAGATTTCAAGAGAACGTGTGATTTCGGTAGAAAAGGCGCTAAGTGCAGGTCAGATGATAACTGCAAAAATTCTTAAGATTGATCCCGTGCAGCGAAAAATCAGTCTTAGCATCAAAGAGGTAGACAATCAGGACGGCAGTAGCGAATTGGTAGCGGCTACTGACAGTATCGATCACGAATAATGTATTGATAGCCGATAGTAAGTATGAATAAAATTCTACTTAAAGCAGATAATAATATCGACATCACAATACTTTAAGACCCCCTTTGCAAAATTCTAAGCCGTGAAATTCACGGCTTTTATTTTTATATGCATTGTGTTAACATTATCGAATATAACCATATAATGTCGATGTAAGTGAGGATGGAGCTATTATTTTTATGAATTGGTCATATGATGATTTCAAGAGGGGCGTTATGGAATTGACTGCCATTAATTTGTCCAGTTATAAGGAACGCCAGATGAAAAGACGAATAGATGCCCTTATAAGCAGAAGCGGATATAACGGGTATAAGGACTATTTCGACGCTTTAACGCTCAATTCGGTGATATTGGAGAAATTCGTGGATTACTTGACCATAAATGTCTCCGAATTTTATCGAAATCCTGAGCAATGGAAGGCATTAGAGCAACAAATATTACCGGATCTTTTAAAAAGGCATGGAAGTATAAAGGTATGGAGCGCGGCTTGCTCAACGGGGGAAGAGCCATACTCGCTTATAATGCTGCTTTCAACATTTACATCTCTGAATTCGATAAAAATACTTGCAACCGACATTGATGTCGCAGCTATAAAAAAAGCCAGAACAGGAATATATACGGGCAAAAGTTTGGAAACTTTGCCTTTAGTACACAAAGATGCATTTTTCAGGCAGCAAAACGGTTTTTTCATGCTTGATTCTAAAATAAAGGATTGCGTTGAATTCAGGCAGCACGATATGCTAAGAGAGCCTTTCTCCGGGAAATTTCACTTGATATTATGTAGAAATGTAATGATTTACTTTACAGAGGAAGCTAAAGAAGAACTTTATCGGAAGTTTCATGATTCTCTTGAACGTGACGGAGTGTTGTTCGTCGGCAGTACGGAACAAATCATTTTTCCACAAAGATATAACCTTAAGCCAATAAGGACATACTTTTACAAAAGGATAGACAGTTAAGCCTGCGGATTTCATGTGTATATTAAGCAAATGAGGTTTGCTTGAACAAAAGATTAAAAAATATAGCGATGCTTTTTTTCCTATGATCTAATCTTTCGATGTGATATAATTAATTTGCAAACAGTCAAAAATTTCATGGAAGAGGGGTGGAGAAAGTGTTGGAGATGATGGTGAAGGCTGTAACCGTAAATCAACTTGGTGAATTTTCTGTGTTGTTGGAAGACGATGAGAAAACGAAAGTATTGCCTATCATGATTGGAGCTCTTGAAGCCAACAGTATTGCCATGCCTATGCAAGGAATTATGCCCCCCCGACCGCTTACTCATGATCTTTTAAAATCAATGATAGAAACATTAGGTGGGCAAATTGAGAAAATTGTTATCACCGACATCAGGGATAATACCTATTTTGCTGCACTTCATGTAAGCAGAAACGGGGATAATCTTGTGATAGACGCAAGGCCAAGCGATGCTATTGCATTGGCATTAAGATGTACCGTTCCTATAATGATGAATCCATGGCTTGTTGAATTCACTTATGACATAGCGGATATTGAATTTGAGGAATAGTGAGGATACGGATGATATCGGGCTTTTTTGTCTAATGCATATAGGCTGAGCAATAAAGAATACAAAAACTTAATCGAAAAGAAGAGATATAGAAGCCTTAAAATAGCTATTTTTAAAACTAGATACTAATAATTATCAAACATAATTACTCTTGATATAACTATTTTTAATGAGATTAATCGAGGACAAATGATAATGGCGAATGAAAATTTGATAAAAAAAAGCCTGCTTTTAACCATGTTCACTTTAGGCTTGAGCAGTCTGGTTGCCCAAATGGTTCTTTTAAGGGAACTGTTGATTGTTTTTGCCGGTAACGAGCTTTCTATAGGTATAATTCTCGCTAACTGGCTGTTATTAGGTGGGCTTGGTTCTATAATAATGGGTAAGTGGGCTGAAAAGATTAAACATAGAATTGAAATTTTCGTAGGAATGATCATTCTTTTGACTATATCACTACCTGCAGTTATCTATTTAATCCGTATATTAAAGAATATTCTCGGTGTAGCGATAGGTGAGGGCTTAGGTTTTTCTGCGATTATGTATTCATCCTTTCTTATACTTATACCGATAAGCATTCCCAATGGGGCTTTGTTTACTCTTGGTTGTAAAATAAGTGCAGCTTTTTTTGATAGCAACGCAGTTTCTATCGGGAAGATCTATGTATATGGAACAATCGGTACGATAGCGGGAGGTATAATTTGGACATATCTTTTGCTCCCTTTTCTAAACGCCTTTCAAATATCTATCGCGCTTGCCGTGTTAAATCTTTTTGCTTGCCTTATTTTTATTTTTTTATCTCGGAAGCGAGGTGCGCTTAAAAGAGTTATTATCGCTGCTTGCGGCATATTTTTCATATTTTGCGCGTATCTTCTTTTTACAGACGGAGCGAATAGTTTGCACCATCGAACAATTGAGAAACAGTGGGAGCCTCTTAATGTGGTTCATTACCAAAATTCAATATATGGGAATATCGTCGTTACGGAAACCGAAGAGCACTACACTTTCTTTTTAGATGGCATTGAGCACATCACATTGCCAATCCCAAACATTATTGCTGTTGAAGAGTTTGTTCATACTTCGATGTTATCGCATCCTTATCCCCGGAAAATACTTGTTTTAGGGAGCGGTGCAGGCGGAGTGATAAATGAGATTCTCAAACACCCATCGGTAGAGATGATTGACTATACGGAACTAGATCCTCTGCTGATAGAGCTCATAAGAAGATTTCCAAAGCCTCTTACTGAAATGGAATTGAACGATAACAGGGTAAGAGTTAAGCATGTCGATGGACGCTATTTTCTTAAAACCACCGAAAATGAATATGACTTGATTTTGGTTGGTCCATCGAATCCTTCGGATGTGAGAACTAATCGATACTTTACCGAAGAGTTTTTCTATCTTGCGCAAGAAAGGCTTACTGAAAATGGTATTCTGGTTATAACCCTTCCAGGCTGCCTGACCCACATAACTGAAGAATTAAGAGATCTTAATGTCAGCATTTTTCAAACTCTCAAAATGGTATTTTCAAATGTAAGAGCATTCCCCGGAGAAGGAAGAAATCTTTTTCTTGCCTCAAACAGCGAAGAAATCCAGAAGATGGATAAAGCGCTTCTTATAAGAAGGCTTAAGGAACGAAATCCCGATGCGGATCTGGCGATTCCCTGGCATATTGAACGTTTGCTTCATCCCGGTTGGACTCAATGGTTCATGCGATTCGCAGAAGGAGGCACTCTAAGAACCAACCATGATTTCATGCCCCGAGGGGTGTTTTACAGCATATCTCATTGGAATACCCGCTATGCCCCTTACCTTCGAATACCTTTTCAATTGTTGCAAATGATAAATTTGCCGATGCTTTTTGTTCTTTTTATCGCGTTTATTATGCTTATTCTTATTTTTCGAAATAAAAACAAACAATCCCATGCATTTGGCATTCCTTTATGTATAGCTTCAACCGGTTTTGCGGGAATGGTGTTTGATCTGGCTTTGATTTTTACTTTTCAAGCGATCTATGGATATGTTTTTGCTTGGATAGGTCTTTTAATAGCAACTTTTATGACAGGCATAGCAGGTGGAGCGATGACCATGATATCAGCTTTTAAACGGTTAAAAAGCGATCTTAAAACATTCATAGGCGTTGATCTGGCTATAATCTGTTTTGCGTTGGTACTACCGTTCATTTTTATTTTGCTGCGTCCATATTTGAGTGTTGATGGTATTTTCCCTTATCTTAAGGGATTATTCTTGGGTCTTTCCTTTATAAGCGGCTTTTTAGTCGGTGCTCAATTTCCATTAGCCAATAAACTTTATTTGGATTTAAAAGGTAAGTCGAATTTCACTGGAACAGCAGGGTTGATTTATGGCGCTGATCTTTTAGGAGGGGGGATAGGAGGAATTTTGGGTGGCGTGATACTTTTGCCTCTTTTAGGACTTTTGGGTGCATGTTTGGTTATTGTATTCCTAAAATTAGCAAGTCTTGTTATAATGGTAAGTAATTAATCATTTGAGTTAAGACATGATAATTCTTGCGTTTGAAATCTAGCGATTTGAATTATGAAAAGGAGGGTTTAAATTGACTGCTAAAGTTTTAAAAGGTTCAATATTAGTTGTCGCAATTTTAGCGTTAGTGTACATCGTCTGGGCTAATGCAGAAGTGGGGGAAAATTATCAGTTTGAAGAACAGATAAGTGAAGGTGAAGAGATAGTGGAGGAAGTTACTAATGGATTTGAACCCGCCTATTTGGAGCTTCATCGTACCGGTGAATTACTGACGCGCGCTGAAAGATTATGGGAGATGATGGGGAGTTGTCGGCTTTGTCCGAGAAACTGCAGGGTTAATCGCATTGAGGGCGAAACAGGAATTTGCCGTGCTCCCGGTACACAGCTTTATGTCGCGTCTGCTCATCCTCATTTCGGAGAAGAGAGGCCGCTTGTTGGATGGGGTGGTTCCGGAACGATCTTTTTTTCCCATTGCGCATTAAGATGTGTATTTTGCATTAATTGGGACATAAGCCATCAAGGGAGCGGCGGAGAAATTTCTGTTGAGGAATTGGCTGATGCAATGCTTGAGTTGCAAGAAGGAGGAGTTCATAACATAAACCTTGTAACCCCGAATCACTATGTCGCTCACATCGTTAAAGCTATTGACGTAGCTGCGGGGCAAGGGCTCAGATTGCCGATTGTATTTAATACCTGCGGTTTTGTGCCGTTAGAAGTACTTAAGCTACTTGACGGTGTGATTGATATTTATCTTCCAGACATCAAGTTTTGGAGTGGCGAAGTGGCGTCAAGGCTTGCGGCAGGAGCAAAATCATACCCGGAAGTAGTAAAAGCGGCAATTTTAGAGATGTACCGTCAGGTTGGAGTGGCAATACCTGGTGCAGACGGTGTTATGACGAGCGGACTTATGATACGACATCTGGTAATGCCAAATAATGCTGCGGGCTCATTGGAGATTATGGAATGGATAGCCGGAAATTTACCACATGATACTTATATTAATATAATGTCGCAATATCGGCCTTCGTTCAGAGCTCGTGAGTTTGAAGAAATAGCGCGGTCAATAACTGTGGAAGAATATAGGCTAGTGGTGGATAGAGCAAAAGAATTGGGGCTTACCAATCTTGATATACAAGGTTTTTGGTGGCTTGAGAGACAGTAAGGATTAAACAATTTGATATGACTAATCTACTGCATTAATAAAATTCTTCTTATTGATGTTTTTGACAATCTATACGTCAATTGAGCTTAATCAATTGATTTTAAAATTAAGAACTATTCTACTGCCAAACAAAATATTCTGCCTGAAGGCTTGACGATCGAGTTTTCTTGACGATGCCTACGAATCTATGATATTATCAAAAAAGCAAAAAACATTTGGGAGAGTTATCAAATATGCGAATAGCACAAAACGATTTATTCAATATCAAGGAAGCAAGCCTTTGGGCCTCTGAATTTCTTGGGAAAAATGTTACTACTTCGAATATCGCTTATTTGATCCAATATGGACGAATAAATAAACTAGGACAAAATGGAAATACTCTGATCTCTAAAAGCGAGCTTATCAATTATTATAAATCATATAATGGATATAGAGAAACATCTTGGCGTGATCAATTGGGCGATGATCTCAATTGGAAATTATCATTTGAGCAATATAAAGAGGCCGAAACAACGAAGCACGTTCACAGGCTTCATCCCTATAAGGGGAAATTTATACCTCAACTAGTCGAATATTTTCTTGATGATAAAGTAGATACATACAAAACAGAAGTTTTTTTTCGGAAAGGAGATATAATTCTTGACCCTTTTTCTGGGAGTGGTACGACTTTGGTACAATGTAACGAATTGGGTATGCATGCAGTTGGAATAGATGTATCTGCATTTAATGCTTTGATTGGAAACTGTAAAATTAAAACTTACGACTTGATAGATCTAAAAACACATATAGACCGGATATCCAATGCGCTTAAAACATTTATATTACGTTCGAATATACAGGAATTTGAAAGTAAGTTAACTGAGGCGCTTTTTAAGTTCAACAGTAAATACTTTCCTGTTCCTGAATACAAATACAGATTGAGAAATGGGGAGCTCGATGAAAACTTATACGGCAAAGATAGAGAGAATGAGTTTTTACCTGTGTATAAAGGATTGGTACAGGAATATGGCATAAAATTAATACAGAACAAAGATGACAATTTCATCGACAAATGGTATTTAAAGCATGTAAGGGAAGAAATAGAGTTTGTATTCAGTGAGCTCAAAACGATAAAAAACATTAGTACAAAAAAAATTCTAAGCTTAGTACTAAGTAGAACTATGAGAAGTTGTCGGGCAACAACCCATGCGGATTTGGCAACTCTTAAGCAAAGTGTGATTGAATCCTACTATTGTTCAAAACATGGAAAAATATGCAAGCCATTATTTTCTATACTTAGATGGTGGGAAACCTATTCAAAGGATACTTTAAAGCGTATATCAGAATTTGATAAGCTTAGGACAGATACCTACCAGATCTGTCTGGCAGGCGATAGCAGAATCATTGATATTTATAAAGATCTTAACAGAGTTAATCCTGTATTTACCGAGTTTGCTAATAAACAAAAAATAAAAGGTATTTTCTCATCACCGCCTTATGTAGGAATGATTGATTATCACGAACAACATGCATATGCTTATGATTTATTCGGATTTGAAAGAAAAGATGAGCTTGAAATAGGACCTTTAATGAAGGGTCAGGGTAAAGAAGCTAAAGCTAGCTATATTCATGGAATAAGTGAAGTTCTGAGAAATTGCTTAAGGTTCATGGAGGAAGAATGTGAGATTTTTTTGGTAGCTAACGATAAGCACAAATTGTACCCTATGATTGCCGAAATCTCAAATCTAAAGATAATAAACCAATTTAAACGACCGGTTTTGAATCGCACTGAAAAGGATAAGGGAGCATATGCCGAAATAATATTTCATTTAAGGAGAAAGTAATGGCTTTAACGCACCAACAGTGTATTGATATTAAAACACTCTTAATTGTTAGTCTCAAAAAAAAGTTTCAAAATTACAAGCCTGAACCGTCTTCAATGCCATTTCACACAAGATTGTTAGGTAGAGATAGAATGGCACTGTTTTCTTTCATTCATTCTCTTAATACTAATTTTGGTTCTAGTATTTTTGAACCTGTCGCGAAGGCGATTGCTAACTCTAACTTTAGAAACGTTTGGTTAAAGCAAAATGCAGGCAGTAGTATAAGCGCCAAAGCACATGAAGCCATACAGATTATTATGGATAATCTAAGTACCGCCACTTCTATGCCGAATAAGGTAAATGAGATCAATGTTATAAGAGAAGCGGCTCAAAAAGGATCTATAAAAAATGTCAAACTGACAAAGGTTGACATAAAGCTTGAGTCAAAAAGTGGAGAAATATATTTAATTGACATTAAAGCAGCAAAACCAAATATGGGAGAATTTAAGGGATATAAGCGAACACTTCTTGAGTGGGTAGCCGCAACTCTTGCAGAAGATGCAGAAACTCAAATAAACACTTTAATTGCTATACCATATAATCCATATGAACCTCACCCTTACGCAAGATGGACGATGCGTGGAATGCTTGATCTAAATGAAGAACTAAAGGTTGCTGACGAATTTTGGGATTTTTTAGGCGGCACAGGTACATACATTCAGTTATTGGATATTTTTGAGCGAACAGGCATTGAATTACGACCGGAAATTGATAACTATTTTTCAAAGTATACAAAATAAAACGATTTCAGCTTAGCGAGGTAGCATGCAATTCCCACATATTTCTTTGAGTGAAGTCATGAACTATGAACACTGAATTAGGTGCTATCTAGTCTATTTTCCGGAACTGTATTACAATTGCATTACTAACTTAATTTTTGCCTTATTCTCTGAATTTGTGAAGTCCCGTTTTCCTTGCCGTTACTGGTGCGAAAGGGGGGACTCGAACCCCCACGGGTGTGAACCCACTAGGCCCTGAACCTAGCGCGTCTGCCAATTCCACCACTTTCGCTTGATTGACTTGTGGTGGGCCTTCAGGGACTCGAACCCCGAACCGACCGGTTATGAGCCGGTTGCTCTGACCATTGAGCTAAAGGCCCGCAAAAAAAATATTATGGTCGGGGTGGGGGGATTCGAACCCACGGCCCCATGCTCCCAAAGCACGTACGCTACCAAGCTGCGCTACACCCCGTTAATGCATTTTTGCACGAATACAAATATAAAGCATTTGACTTACTGTGTCAAGCACTAAAATGGGACGGATTATTTTTTTACATGGCACAACAGTCTTATCAGGAATTTTTAAAATATTTGAAGGAGTTCGAGTGTTCATATAGAATATATGCTTATGAAAGTGAGAATCCGTTTTAGATTTTTTATTATATTACTGAGTGTTTCAGGGATTATTGCGTATATATATTTTAATCTTACGTCAAATGATGTAACAGGATACGTTTTTGTTGAGCGTGGGGAAATAATCTTGCGGGAACAAGGCGAAGCATTAATTATAAGGGACGAACAAGTCCACGAGCTACCTAAACACGGGAGAGCTGAATTTTCTGTCGCAGAAGGAGATTGGCTAGAGGAAGGAGAACCTTTAGCGGAGCTTTTTTCTCTCGAGTTTGACGAGCAACTCCTACACGAACTTCATGAGGTCCAAGCAAGTATTTTTGCTTATCAAAGTGAAAATATTGTCAATTATATACTTGACTCCGATGTTTTGGGACTACAATCTACAATTAACGAAACGATAATGGATATGCAAGTCTATATAAGAGAGGGAGAACAATCTTTTCTTGGGAGCAAAGAAAGAGACTTACGAAGGTTACTGACGGAACGTCAGGAGATTCTAGATAGAATAGTAGTTCCGGACCCATACCTAAAAGATTTATATGAACAAGAGGCGGAGATAAAAAGACAACTCGGTAATGCTATAACTGAGATAAAAGCTCCTGATTCAGGAATTGTGAGCTTCTCATCGGATGGATTAGAAGGTATTTTGTATCCCGAAGCTGTCGCTTATATGACATTAGACGATATCTATGCTTTGATCCGGCAAGAGCCAACGCTTTTTGGCCGGGAATCTGAAGACAGAATACCTTTTGTCAGGCTAATCGATCCGAATAAGTGGTTTGTTGCTTGTATAGTAACGGAATCCAATGTTTTTTATAATGCGGGAGATGATATTGAACTTCGTTTTTTAGAAAACTATGAAAGAACTTTTAGTGGCAGTATTAGAAAAATTTCCAGAGGCATCAGAGCATCATTGATAGTGATTGAGCTAACCGATGATATTCAAGATGTGATGAGCACAAGAGCAACTATGGTCGAAGTTGGCAAAAGGATTAGCGGACTTATGGTTCCAATTAGTTCATTACTCAAACAAAACGATGTCTATGGAGTAAGTGTATCACATGGCATCTCATCTTTATTTGCTCCGGTTAAGGTATTGGCTTTTGGTGATAAATATGCCATAATTGAGGATGTAGAGGATGCTACTGTGGTAGATATAAATACCAGATTGATGCTGGAATGATACTTTAGGTGTGTTTTTTGAAATAGTATAAATTCGAGCTTAATGATCCTTTGAAGGGAAGAAAATGATGAGTGGACATAAAATCAAGAATTGAACTTATAAAGGATAGGATCGCAAGGGCTGCGGTTCGCTCTGACGTTGATCCTGAAAGTGTAATGATAATTGCCGTGACAAAAGGTGTAGATGAAAGCAGAATGCTTGATGTTATGAAGCATGGCTTGAATGATTTGGGGGAAAACAGAGTGCAAGAGCTCTGTATGAAATATAATACTTTTAATGAGAGTACAAGGTGGCACTTATTGGGAACTCTGCAGACCAACAAAGTGAAGGATATAATCGATAAAGTACATATTATACATTCACTTGATCGATTGTCATTAGCTTATGAATTGGACTTAAGAGCGAGAAAAACAGATAAATATGTTCAAGCTCTTATTCAGGTTAATGTAGCGGAGGAAGACTCGAAGCACGGTTTGAAACAGGACGAGCTTGAACCGTTTCTTGAAGATATTGTGAAATTCCCGCGTATTCTTGTTAAAGGACTTATGACGATTGCCCCTTTGTCACAGGATTCGGGGCAAACAGAAGCTAGACTATGTTTTGCAAAACTGAGAGTTCTTTTTGATAAAGTGAAAACGCTTCAAATCCCGAATGTCGAAATGTGTTTTTTATCAATGGGTATGAGTGATGACTATGAAACTGCGATTGAAGAAGGAAGCAATATGGTAAGAATAGGGAGAGCTATTTTTGGGGCAAGGGCAGGTTAAGAACATTTGGAGGTGTCCAGTGCGAACGCATAGGTCTGCTCTTGTAAGAATATATCATTGAAGGCGAGGAGGAATAGTAATGGCAGGTAAGCTTTTTAACAAAATACTTAATTTCATGGGACTTGAAGAGAGAATTATTGAAGGCGAAGATGTGGACGCTAATATCGAAAAAAATGAAGAGGAGCAATTAGAACCAATTTTCCAATCAAAGGCCAAAAAAGGCAAGGTTGTTAATATTCACACTTCTGCGTATATGAAGGTTGTCGTATATCAACCCACTTCTTTTGATGATACACAAAGTATTATCAATAATTTAAAAAGCAGAAAACCGGTGGTAATTACTCTTGAGTTTCTTGATGCCGCTTTGGCGCAAAGGGTACTTGATTTTATAAGTGGCGCTATTTATGCGCTGGATGGTACGATTCAGAAAGTATCAAGGGGTATTTTTGTTTTAGCCCCTAGTAACATCGAGATAGTAGGCAATATCCCGGATGAATTCAAGGGCAAGAGTTTTTTCACTCTGGTCAATATTAAAGAGAAGGAATAGGGGGATTTTGGTTTGATTATTTTAATGGTTCTAATTTATCTTCTGGCAGGAATTATATGGTTTCTGAGGGTATTGTCTTTTATGATAATCGCAAATGCATTACTATCTTGGTTTTTAGATCCTATGCATCCTATAAGAGTTCTATTAGCAAAATTTATTAGTCCGATTTTGCGTCCGATTAGAAGAATAACGGACAAATTAACCGCCAAATCAAGTTTGCCTATTGATTTATCGCCTATCCTGGCTTATTTTGCTCTGGTGCTGCTTATACAATTATTGAGTGGTATTCAGGATTGGTTGCGCTTTAGAACTTTTATGTATTAAGTTCGTTGAGAACAAGGAGGTATAGATATGGCTTTAACACCTATGGAGATTCACAATAAAGATTTTCCAAGAAAGTTCAGAGGTTATGACCCCGACGAGGTTGATCAATTTCTTGACATGATTGTTGAAGATTTTGAAAAACTATACAAAGAGAACATTGACATTAAAGAAAAGTATCGATTAGCCAAGGAGAGACTTGATATATACATAGCAATTGAAGAAACTCTGAAAGAAACGCTTGTAACAGCCCAAAAAACTGCCGAGGATGTCGTTTCAAACGCTCAGAATAAAGCAGAATTGATCTTAAGGGAAACTGAAGCCGAAGCTTTTAGACTTATGCAACAGGGGAACGAAAGGCTTTTAGAAAAAAGGAGAGAACAAGAGGAATTACAAAAACAGCTAGATGTTTTCAGGATAAGGTTTAAAAAACTACTTGAAGCGGAGATTGAGATTTTAGAAACAAAAGGGATTATGCAAGAATAAAGCCTCAAAATTACTTGAGGCTTTAATGTATGATTTTTTTTATGTTGACTTTACAATAGTTAAATTGACTTTTCTTCCATTTATATCCCATTCTTTGGTGTATCCGTCGGCATTATCGGCAATAATTCCAATTGCCAGAACTTCTTCGGCGATAAATATGGCGTTTCTTTCTATTAAGTCTGATATTTCAGGGCCATCGTGATAATATACCTTTATATGGTCGCAAACTTCAAATCCCGCTTCCTTTCTCATGGTCTGTATTTTGCTTGTTAACTCACGCACGATTCCTTCTTCGATAAGTTGATTAGTAAGTCTTACATCAAGCGCTACGGTAAGGTCACGGTTGGTATCGACTACGAAACCTTCCCTGTGTTCCGTTTCTATAATAAGTTCATCAAAGCTTAGCTCAATTATTTGATTATCGACTTCAAGCTCAAGCTGCAAACCGTTCTTTAGATTGGCAACAGCTTGCGCTGTGTCGATATTTTTAAGTTTTTCAGCAATTTGGGGAAGCATTTTACCGTATTTAGGTCCCAATAATTTAAGCTGCGGCTTTATACGGTAAGATGTAAAATCATCTGTACTTCCGGTGAAAACAAGTTTTTTAATATTAAGTTCGTTAGCTATAAGATCGTCGAACTCATTGGGTAATATTGAAGCGCCGATTACATACATAGCGGAAAGCGGCTGACGCACTTTAAGATTTGCTAAGTTTCTGCACGAACGTCCCAATACGACTAATTTTAGAGTCGAAGCCATATTTTTTTCAAGTTCGGTGTCAATCAAGTCGTTATTGGTCTTAGGGAAATCGCACAGATGTACGCTTTCGGGTGCGTCTTCATCTATGCTCTTCACTATGTTCAAATAAATCTCTTCTGTTATGAATGGAACAAATGGTGCAAGCAAGCGTATAGTGTTTTCCAGAACAGTATAAAGAGTCATAAACGCATTGATCTTATCGCCAAGCATACCGCTTCCCCAGAAGCGGTTACGGCTGCGCCTTATATACCAGTTGCTTAATTCGTCTATAAATTCATGTATTGCTCTTGCGGGTTCTGTTATTAGATACTCATCCAAATTCTTATCAACAAATGCGATCAAAGAATTGAGCTTTGAAAGTATCCACTTATCCATAACGGGAAGTTTTTCATAGTCGAGCTTGTATTTTTTAGGGTTGAAACCGTCTATATCTGCATACAGGACATAGAAAGCATATGTGTTCCATAAAGTTCCCATAAACTTTCTCTGTATTTCATTTACCGCTTCTTCGTAAAACCTACTGGGCAGCCAAGGAGCGCTTCCTGCATAAAAATACCAACGTACAGCGTCTGCTCCCTGATTATTAAGCACAGTCCATGGGTCCAGAACATTACCCTTGTGCTTGCTCATCTTTTGTCCATCTTTATCCTGCACATGTCCTAGTACAATGCAGTTTTTGAAAGGAGATACGTCAAAGAGTAATGTCGAGATAGCAAGCAAGGTGTAAAACCATCCTCGTGTCTGATCTATAGCTTCGCTTATAAATTCCGCGGGAAAATGGGAAAGAAATTTATCTTCGTTCTCAAAAGGGTAGTGCCATTGTGCAAAAGGCATGGAACCTGAATCAAACCAGCAGTCAATTACCTCAGGTACCCGTTTCATTTTATGTGTCTTGCAATTTGGGCAGTCTAAGAAAACCCTATCGATATAAGGTTTATGCAAATCCGAATCATTATTTATGTCACCGCCTAAGCTTTTTATTTCATCGATGCTTCCGGCAAGATGAGTGTGACCGCATTCGCACTCCCAAATTGGCAGTGGTGTACCCCAATATCGCTCGCGGCTTAAACCCCAATCCACGACGTTTTCAAGGAAATTTCCGAATCTGCCGTCGCGAATGTTTTCGGGGAGCCAGTTAATCATAAGGTTATTTCTAATAAGATTTTCTTTTACGGCTGTCATCCTTATAAACCATGTGTTGCGCGCGTAGTACAAAAGCGGAGTGTCACATCTCCAACAAAACGGGTAAGAATGCACATAATCAGACACAGAGTATATAAGATTTCTTGTCTTTAAGTTTTCTATTATAAGGGGATCAGCGTCTTTCACAAACATGCCAGTCCATGGTATAACCGACTCAACAAAGTTGCCTTGCTCATCTACCAGTTGAATAAACGGCAAATCATTATCTTTGCCAACCCTTGCGTCATCGTCGCCAAAAGCCGGTGCCGAATGAACTATCCCGCTGCCTTCATTCAATGAGACAAAATTATCAGCGACTACGAAATGAGCCTTCTTTGTTAAATCGGCAAAATTAAATATCGGATCATATTCTTCTCCCACAAGCTCATTCCCAGTGATACGTGACAATATTTCGTAATCTCCTTTAAATAATTCCGGAACGAGTTTTTCTGCGAGTATAAAGGTCTCGCTGCCAAAAGCTACTTTTGCGTAGTAAGCTTTTGGGTTCACTACAAGAGCGGCATTAGATGGCAACGTCCAAGGTGTGGTAGTCCAGGCTAGAAAGAATACATTTTTTTCATTTTTAGATGGAAATTTGACAAATATAGATTTATCGGTCACATCTTTGTAGCCTTGAGCAAGTTCGTGGCTTGAAAGCGCTGTTCCGCAGCGGGGGCAATAAGGCACAACCTTATGCCCTCTGTATAAAAGACCTTTATCCCAGATCTTTTTCAAAGCCCACCATACGGATTCTATATACTCGTTATTATATGTCACATATGGATTTTCCATATCAACCCAAAATCCGACGCGAGCACTGATGTCTTCCCATTCTTTTTTGTATTTCCATACGCTTTGCTTGCACGCCTTTATAAAGGGTTCGACTCCATACTCCTCTATTTGCGGCTTGCCGTTTATGCCTAACAATTTTTCAACTTCAAGCTCAACGGGAAGGCCGTGTGTATCCCAACCTGCTTTACGAAGTACATCGTAACCCTTCATAGTCCGGTATCTGGGGATAATATCTTTAATGACACGGGTTAACACATGGCCTATGTGAGGTTTGCCGTTAGCTGTAGGCGGCCCTTCGAAAAAAGTGTATAAAGGTCCATCTTTTCTATGCTCAAGACACTTTTTAAAAATGTCATTGTTCTCCCAAAATTGGAGTATCTTGTTCTCCCTTTTGGTAAAATTCAAATCAGTCGATACTTTTTGGTACATTAATTCCTCCGTTAAAAAATCCCTTATTTCATGATGTTTTCAATGCATACTATATTAATCAAAACATTAACTAATGTAAACAATAAATTTGAGACATGATACCGGATTAAGAGGTAAGAGTTTACATAAAAAAGAGGTTTTATTGCAGAAACAGTCAAAATAGTTCAACAGTATCTTTAAGATATGGTATAATCAATCCCGGAAATTATATTTTTTAAACACTCAAAAGGAGTTTATGGATGGACGACAGAACATTGCGTGTTCTTGAATTTGACAGAATTATATCTATGCTGGCTCAACTGTCCGTTTCCGTGATGGGGAGGGAGCTTGTTTATAAACTAAAACCATCTATTGAGGAGTCAACCATAGCAAAGCTTCTTGACGAAACAAGCGAAGCTGAGTCCGTGATTACCGCTTTAGGCTCAAGCCCTTTGAATGGTTTTCCAGATATTAGAAATACTTTAAGACGAGCTGAGATTGGCGCTACGCTAAGTATTACTGATCTTATTGACGTAGGAAAAGTACTGGGGATATGCAAAAGGGTAAAACAGGAATTGGAAGGCAAAAAGCGCCTTGAAAGCTTATACATCATACCTGCTATTGTGTCGGGGATAAGGCTGCATGACTCCTTGAGCAAAGAAATTGCGCGTTGCATTGAGTCTGAAGAACGTATTTCAGACAACGCAAGCGCCGCGCTTGCAAACATAAGAAGGCAGATAATAAGGTGCAGTGAAAAAGTAAAGGACAGATTAAGCAATATAATAAATTCAGCCCAGTATCAGAAGTACCTACAAGAGCCTATAGTAACGATTCGAAATGGACGCTATGTAGTTCCGGTTAAGCAGGAATTCAGATCAAACGTTTCGGGCTTGATGCACGATCAGTCGTCAAGCGGAGCTACGGTTTTTATTGAGCCAATGTCTGTGGTTGAAGCGAACAACGAACTTAGGGAATGGAAAGTAAAAGAGGATCACGAGGTTGAAAGAATTTTAACTGAGTTAAGCGCTCATGTCGGAAGTAATAGCCAGAATTTATCCGATAGCCTTGAAAATCTTTCACAGATGGACTTTATCTTTGCAAAGGCAAAGTTAAGCATTTCAATGGCGGCAGTTCGTCCTAAACTTATCGCTTCTCAAAAGTTTAATATTGTAAACGGTAGACATCCTTTAATTGATTCTAACTTGGTTGTCCCAATAAACATAAGACTGGGTAAAGATTTCAGGATATTGATAATAACCGGCCCAAACACGGGTGGTAAAACGGTAACTCTTAAAACAGCCGGTTTATTTTTACTGATGACTCAATCAGGGCTAAATATTCCTGCAGGCATTGATACCGAAATGGGAATATTTGAAAAAATATACGCTGACATCGGGGACGAGCAGAGCATAGAGCAAAATCTTAGTACCTTCTCTTCCCATATGTCAAATATAGTGACAATGATTAACAAAGCTGATTCAAGAGCGCTGCTTTTATTCGATGAATTGGGCGCCGGCACAGATCCTGTCGAAGGAGCTGCTTTGGCGATGTCTATACTGGATTATTTAAATGATAAAAAAGTTTCGGTTATGGCAACTACGCATTTCAGTGAGCTTAAAGCATTCGCTCTTATTCGTAACGGAATGGAAAATGCTTCGACAGAGTTTGATGTTGAAACGTTAAGGCCGACTTACAGACTATTTATAGGCATTCCCGGACGAAGTAACGCGTTTGAAATTTCAAGGCGATTAGGTCTAAACGAGTATCTGATCGATAAGGCCAAAGATTTTGTGAGCCAAGAAAATATGCGTTTTGATGAGATCATAATAAACATCGAACAAAACAGACTTAAGACTTTGTTTGAAAGAGAGGAGACTAAAAAGGAACTCGAAGCCGCAAAAAGTCTCAAATTACTTTTTGAAACTAAAGAAACCCAGCTTGTAGAGAAAAGAGATGCCTTGCTGCAAAATGCAAGGGATGAAGCTAAAGAGATACTTTTAGCAGCAAAAGATCAAGCTGAAAAGTTGATAAATGAGATAAAGCAATCGGCTTTAGAGCAAGATATAAAACAACGAAACATCATAATAGAGAGAAGCAAGAGAAAATTCAAGGAAAGCCTTCATAAGGCAGAAGAATTGCTTCCGGTTAAAGCTGATAAAGCCTTAGGTTTTGAGATTCCGAAAAATCTTAGACCGGGAGAAGCAGTTTACATAGTGAACCTTGATCAATACGGACATATACTTGAATCACCCGCTCAAAATGATGAGGCATTGGTTCAGGTGGGCATAATGAAAGTAAATATTCACAAAGCCAATTTAAGGCGAGTTAAGGAGAAGGCCGTTAAAGAAATTGTTCCGTCAAGAAAGATAATAATAAACAATAGAGTATCATCATCTGAAATAAGCGTAAGAGGGCAGAAGCTGGAAGAAGCATTGTTGAATGTCGATAAATATCTTGATGATGCGTTGATGAGCGGTTTAGATGAAGTAACTGTCATTCACGGCAAAGGACAGGGTATATTGAGAAATGGTATACATGAAATGCTTCGGACACATCCTTATGTGGAGAGTTTTAGATTGGGGAAATATGGGGAGGGTGAATGGGGAGTAACAATTGTGTCTTTAGGGAATAAGAACAAGTGATTTTATGAAGCGGAGGGGATATTTCTTTTTAGGTGTTTACTCAGATGTAAGTCAAGCATGCGATTGCGCCATTAAAACCGCTAGCAACCAATCGCCAATAAAGGAAAACGTCGATACTTATGGAAAATACTACAATGTGTAAGGAAAACTCTACCTTGTGCTGAAAGAAAGTTTTCTTGATATAGTAAGAATCGCTCTTGAAAACGAATAAAGATTCACGTTAAAGCGTAAATCTAAAAAATGTTTTTTACATTGTAAATCTTAACTTTCCGAAATATAATGATTTTAAGTTTATGGAAGGAGACTAACATGATCAACTTAAAGGAGATAAAAAAATTTGACCCTGAAGTGGCTGAAGCCATGGAGAAGGAGCTAAACCGACAACGCGGCAATATAGAGCTGATAGCGTCTGAGAACTTTGTAAGTTTGCCTGTGCTGGCGGCAATGGGCACACACCTTACAAACAAATATGCCGAAGGCTATCCGAGCAAGAGATATTACGGTGGATGTGAGTTTGTCGATATAGTCGAGGATCTGGCGATAGCTCGTGCAAAGCGCATCTTTGAGGCTGAACATGCAAACGTTCAACCACATTCAGGAGCTCAGGCGAATATGGCTGTTTATTTCGCCACACTTAATCCGGGAGATACAATACTCGGTATGAATTTATCCCATGGAGGGCATCTGACTCATGGAAGTCCAGTAAATATTTCCGGAAAATACTTCAATATAGTATCGTATGGCGTTGACAAGGTTACCGGTCGTATAGATTACGATAAATTAGAACAAATAGCTTTAAGCTCAAGACCGAAAATGATCGTTGCCGGCGCAAGTGCATATCCGAGGATAATAGACTTTAAGAGATTTAAAGATATAGCCGACAAGGTACAAGCGTTATTAATGGTGGATATGGCGCATATAGCCGGCCTTGTAGCATGCGGATTGCATCCTTCGCCTGTGCCGTATGCTGATTTTGTTACTACCACAACTCATAAGACATTAAGAGGTCCAAGAGGTGGAATGATCCTATGTAAGGAGCAATATGCAAAGCTTATAGACAAAGCGATTTTTCCGGGAACTCAGGGAGGGCCGCTTATGCATGTGATAGCGGCTAAAGCAGTATCCTTCAAAGAAGCTTTGATGCCGGAATTTGCAGACTATCAAAAACGCATATTGAGTAATGCCAAGGCGTTATCTTCCGAGTTAATGAAGTTGGGATTTGAATTGGTATCGGGAGGAACAGATAATCATCTTATGCTGGTTGACCTTCAAAATAAAGGAGTAACAGGCAAGGATACCGAAAAAATGCTTGATGAACTCAGGATTACAGTCAACAAAAACACGATTCCTTATGATCCCTTGAGCCCGTTTGTAACAAGCGGAATACGCTTGGGCACACCCGCAGTCACGACAAGAGGTATGGGAGAGAAGGAAATGAAGGATATTGCCTTAGCCATATCACTTGCGATTAATGATTTTGAAAAGAACTCGCAGGAAGTACTTGCCATAGTGGATAAGTTATGCAAACTTTATCCTCTTTATCAGAATGTGGACGGAGACTGCTGCAATTAATTTTGATGTTGCCGCAAAATAATGTTGGGTGAAATAAAAAAAGAATGTTGACAAAGATACTTGGGTATGCTAACATCAAAATGTATTAAGTTTATCGAAGTACTTGGAATTCGGAGTGGATGTAAATGAGATTATCAACAAAGGGTAGATATGGTGTTAAGGCCATGTTCGATCTTGCTTTAAATAGTGGAAGCGAAAAGACGGTGACATTAAAAAGCATCGCTGATAGGCAAGGAATTTCAGAGCCTTATCTTGAACAGCTTATGGCAAGTCTAAGAAAAGCCGGACTGGTTAAAAGTGTTCGTGGCGCTCGCGGAGGCTATATGCTCGCCTTTGCCGCTGACCAAATTACTATAGGAGATGTCATTCGAACTTTGGAAGGCTCGATGGCTCCAACCGAATGCGTTGATGAAAATACCCAGTGTGATTGCAGCGAAGCATCCTGTTGCGTAACGCGCATGGTATGGAAAAAGATCAAAGAAAGTGTCGACGGGGTAATCGATGCTATAACGATTCAGGATATGCTTGAACAGTATAGAAAGATGTCTGGCAAAGGTCTAGACATGTATTACATCTAAGGAGCGTTTAAAATGAGTCAGAGGATATATTTAGATCATGCTGCCACAACATATTTAAAACCAGAAGTATTTGTCGAGATGTCACCTTTTTTTTCGATTAATTACGGAAACCCGTCGAGCATTCATGCCTTCGGAAGGGAAGCACGAAAGGCAGTGGAAGTTGCTAGAGAACGTGTGGCGAAAGCTTTAAATGCACAATCGGGTGAAATTTTCTTTACTTCCGGAGGTACTGAAGCGAATAATTGGGCTTTAAAGGGAATAGTTGCCGCAAACAAATCTAAGGGAAATCATATTATTACAAGCATGATTGAGCATCACGCGGTGCTACATACTTGCGAAAATTTGGAAAAGTTGGGTTTTGAAGTGACCTATTTGCCCGTTGATGAAAATGGGATTGTATCGCCTGAGC
>Ga0209105_100047_pt1 | contig 45150 bp, 41 predicted proteins | sample SedPBSmetaG_FD_184158 | JGI IMG/M metagenome (GOLD analysis project Ga0209105, IMG submission 184158) | Freshwater sediment bacterial and archeal communities from Indian Creek, Illinois, USA to study Microbial Dark Matter (Phase II) -... | ecosystem: Environmental > Aquatic > Freshwater > Creek >...
GAATTTTACTGGCCGTTGAAGGTTTAAGATTTGTACTTGGCACAACAAAATTTCAATCCTTAAAAGCAGAACCATATCTTTCAATACAGTATATTGGCCCGGTGCCTATCGGAATAATAATAGGCATAGTTGCTCTTGTTATTACTCTGATTCTTCTGGGTAACAAAAAAGTTCCTGCTGCGCTTGTTGTTGTTTCCGGAGGACTATTAGCAGGTATTTTGTTAGGGGATTATGATGGATTGAGCCGGATAGAACTCTTTCATTTGCCGAAAATTTTACCCTTTGATATTCCCACCCCGGACATGTTGCTGATTTCCCTTACTTCCCTCGTTTTGCCTCAAATTCCTCTTTCTTTGAGCAACTCAGTCATTGCCACCCCAGATCTCTCAAGGAAATACTTCGGTGAAACAGCAAAAAGAATTACTCCCAGATCCATTTCAATTTCAATGGGTCTAGCGAATATAGCCGTATTTTTTCTGGGCGGAATGCCCTTGTGCCATGGTTCTGGGGGATTGGCCGCACACTACAGATTCGGTTCGAGAACGGCCGGGACTAACGTGATAATAGGTTCGATTTTCTTGGTATTGGCTCTTTTATTGGGCGAGCAGACAATTATTATCATCAATTTGCTGCCGCTCTCAGTTTTGGGTGTCCTGCTCACGTTTGCCGGAATTGAGCTCGCGCTTATGATCAAAGATATTAAAGAGCATTCCGATTTAGTTGTGGTATTTGCGATGATAGCTGTCACGCTTGCCGCTAGTTTGGCTCCTGCGTTGATTATCGGTTTAATACTAAGCTATTTCTTGGGAACAAAGAAGATTCAATTGTGATAATTGAATTAAAAATGATATACTATTGTACATCTTTCGATCTGCAAAATATATTCAAGGAGGTTAACATGCTAAAGAAAATAATCTCGAAAATGGCAAAAAAAGCTTTAAAAGCGGCGTTAAGGTATTGGTAAAAAAGATTCTCAAATAGGCTATTCCCAAGAAATGTGGTGTTAAAATGCTTCATGCTTCAGATTTTCAAAATATCGTAGATCGAGTCATCGGCATTCTCGGAAAAAATGTAAACATAATGGATACCGGCGGTATTATAATTGCTTCGGGCGATGAGTCAAGGATTGGCGCATTCCACGAAATTGCTGCTACAGCCGCAGCCGAAAATAGGGAAATCACCGTCGATTTTGAACACACTTCAGAACTTAAGAATGTGAGGCCCGGCGTCAACGTGCCAATAAATTTTTATTCCGAAGTAATCGGGGTCGTTGGAATAACGGGTAACCCAGAGGAAGTGGCTGGATATGGAAAAATAATAAAAGAACTCGTTGAACTCATGGTACATGACAAACAACAAAAAAAACTCGAATTATTCCAATACAGGGCAGTCAGCAGCTTGATAATGGAACTTATCAGAAAATCAAACCCTGAACAAGACGAAGTGCGAATGCTTGAAAATAGGGCGTTGTTGTCTAAGTTTGATCTTAAAAAGAAAAGAATTCTGCTTATTGCGGATATAGAAAACTTTGGGGATTTTATCGCCAGAAACGAATTAACTGAAATACAGATACAAGGGCTCAAACAAAACGTAATCGACCTAATTTCCGTAAGCGGTGGTCCTGACGACGCATTCTTCAATCTCAATGAAGACAGGTTTATGATCCTTATATCCGCTGAAGAGGATATAGAGAGCTTCTGCAGTAATAAACATGACAGAATTTTTAACAGGCTCGGTATCAAGTTAATATTCGCCGAAGGCGGATCATGCTCTAACATAAAGGATTACCATCACGCATATGTGAGGGCTCTGAGCTTTCTTGACATAGCAATTAAGCTGAAAAATATCTACCATATATCCGAAAAGCTTTTCGATATGTACCTCCTTGTTAATGAAATCCCTGACAAGATAAGGAAGGATTATACAAAAAGATTCGGAAGCATTTTGTCTGACAGCAAAGACAAACTCATTGAAACTGTCAAGGTTTTCTTTGAATCCGGAATGAATTCAAAAGCAACCGCCACGAAACTATTCATACACAAAAATACATTGATTTACAGGTTAAATAAGGTAATGGATCAATACGGAATAGACCCGTTCAACCCATATCAGTGCATGAAATTGTACTTGGCTGTGATAATGAAGGAGATCTCATATAAGACTGAATGAAAAATACTACCCAAAGCCACGTCAAGACATTGCGCAAAACACATGCAATTCATGAGTACTCAAATACTAACCTCCGCTAATTGAGCCAAACAAACTTATCTCGTCTCCATCTTTAAAGTTTTGTTGCAAACTTATCACGTTACTGTCAATAACCGGAACCATATTGTTATAGAACACGCATCTATCTGTTACATCCGGAATAGCATCCCTAAATTTCGGATAGATTTCTGCGATTCTCAATAACAAATCGATGAAGATAGCATCCTCGTCCATCTCCACCTCAATCCACTTTTTACCAATATGGTTGTTGAACGGAGCGTACAATTTTACTTTAATTTTTATCATTGCATACATCTCCAATATGAGCATAATCTTGCCCAAGTAGTAATATACGACAAATGCTAAAAATACATCAAACTCCTTCCAAAGCTTCACGAGCAATGTTAAGTAAATCCTCTACCGTTGATTTTCTCGGATTTACAGTTACATTGCCGCTTGTGAAAGCTTCCTCAGCAATGGATCTTATGTTTACCTCTTTCACTCCGAAATCTCCAAGTCCTTGAGTAATTCCTATATCTTTCATCAATTTTTTAACTGCTTTAACTGACTTGTAAGCTGCTTCCATTTGTGTCATGTTATCGGTACTTTCTCCGAATATGTTCGCTATTTCTATATATTTTTCGGGAATTGCCATGAGATTGAATTCCATTACATGAGGCAAAAGAATAGCATTTACCAATCCATGCGGTATGTTAAATTTTGATCCTAATGGCATAGCAAAAGCATGAGCCAAGCCAAGCCTGGTAACATTAAATGCCATGGCAGCAAGCAAACTACCCATTAACATATCTTCTCTTGCATCTATGTCATCGCCGTTTGCAACGGCCTTGCGCAAGCTTCGTGCTATAAGTCTTATAGAGTGTAAAGCCAAGCCTTCCGATACAGGCTGCGTAGCCTTACAAACATAAGATTCTATGGCGTGAGTCAATGCGTCCATTCCGGTAAAAGCAGTAATTTTAGGCGGTAGCGCTTTAGTTAACATAGGATCTAAAATCGCCATTACCGGCATCATTGCCCATCCGCCGACACCGGTCTTAAATTTTGTTTTTTTGTCGGCTAGCACCGCCCAATAAGTAGCCTCGCTGCCCGTTCCTGATGTAGTCGGCACGGCAATGAAGGGAAGTATTTTATTTTTAATTTTATCGATACCTACATAATCAAAAATGTTTCCCGTATTGGTAGCCATTGCCGCAATTGCCTTCCCCGCGTCCATAGCGCTTCCTCCGCCTATGCCTAAGACTATATCGCATCCGGCGACTTTTAGCAGATCTGCGCCTTTAGCCACAGTTTCAATGCTTGGATCGGATTCCACTTCGTCAAAAACTACATAAGGAATACTCGAGCTCTTTAAGGATTCTTCTATTGTGTTAAGAATCCCTGCTCCTACTACTCCTTTGTCCGTTACAATAAAGGCCTTTTCCCCTCCCAACCCCAAAACTTTTTCTCCAATTTTACTTGCAGAACCCCTGCCAAAAAACAGTTCGGTCGGCATTTTATACGTGTACATTGTTTTCCTCCCCTTGCTATAAGCCAAGTTGCTTTGTTTTTTCTTCGGTCGGTATTCCTTCATCCGACCAGCCTCTATATTCATAATAGTCACTAAGCATCTTCCCCAGATGAGGTAAATTGACGGTAACTCCTTCTCCCTGGCGCTTCTGCGCTAGGCTTCTGGTGGGCAATGTATCGTCTTTTCTGCTTATTCCGCATCTCACGTTAAATAATCGCTTTATATTATAAATTCTATCGCCAGTCTCCATTAATTCGTCGAATGAATAATCCCAGCCGGTGATCGCGTGAACCCATTCTACAATACGGTTCAAGCCCATGCCATTGCTCCACATGAATTTACACAATTTCAGCGAATCATACAAACCGGACACATTTTGCATCTTTGCGATGAACTCTCCTTTTCCTTCGGTGAGAAGCCTGTCATGAGGCTTATCATATCCAAGTTCCGGCATAGTTAGCACTCTCTCAAATCCGTGAGAAAAGGCCGCCAAATGGCATGCTCCTCTGTTAGAGGTCGCATAAGAAAGCGCCAAGCCATTGAACGCCCTAGGATCATGTGCCGGAAATTCCAACCCTTTGACATGCATCGCAAATTCCTCAGCTAAGCCGCCTAATCCCTCGGCTACCCGTTTGATCCCTTCTCCTAAAACAAGTCCATATCCCTCACGCATACCTATTTGTTTTACCATTTCAACCATGGATTCGTGATTTCCGAATTCTAATTCCAGGCCACCGGTATCCTTTTTCGTTATCAATCCTCTCTCAAAAGCCTCCATGGCGAATGCGATAACCGAGCCCGTAGAAATAGTATCCATCCCAAACTTATTGCATAGTTCACTGGCATATGCTATCGCTTCCAGATTATCTATATAACAAAGACTGCCAAGAGTTCCAAGCGTCTCGTATTCAGGACCTGCTCCATCCACACCGGCATATGGCCCGGATGTTATTTTTACTTTTCTTCCGCAACCGATAATACAGTTTTTACAAAAATACTTACCGGTCAAAATCGTTTCCGCCATCCGTTGCCCTGAAATTTTTTCAGCGCCCTCCGGCCATCTGCCAACAGTCCAGTTTTTTACAGGAAAGTTTCCATAACTCTCATGCCCTATCACGCCGCTTGCCGTGCCAAATTTATTCATGCCCGCGCTTGATTCAACGATTTTAGGCGTAATCTCTTTTATTGATTTGCTTAATAAGGCATCATCATATACCTCTACGTTTTTAGTGCCTCTTACAACTATAGCCTTAAGGTTTTTAGAACCCATTACCGCACCTACGCCGCATCTACCGGCCGCGCGTCCCTCTTTGCCGTCCGTAATCATAGCTGCAAACCTTACAAGTTTTTCTCCCGCAACACCGATACTCATTACCTCAACATCTTTGCCGTGCATGTCCTTTAGTATTTCATCAGTTTCTCTTGTATCTTTACCCCACAAAAAGGAAGCGTCGCATATTTTAATATTTCCATCATCAATCAATATATATGACGGATCAGTTGCGCGTCCCTTAATTATCATTCCGTCAAATCCTGACTTTTTGAACTTATGCCCCCAATTACCTCCTACATCTGATTCCGCGAATATTCCAGTAAGAGGCGATTTGGTCACAACTGCGTGGCGACCTGATGTCGGAACTTTTGTGCCGCAAAAAGGACCGGTCGTAATAATCAATGGATTTTCGGGACTAAGAGGTTCTATCTTTGGATCGCATTCATCCAAAAGATACTTCGCTCCTAATCCGCTTCCTCCTATGAACAACCTGACTTTTTTTTCATCGAGCGGTTCATGCCAAATAGCTGAACTGTTAAGGTCTATTCTTAGTATAAAACCCATGTAACCCTTCATTTATTTCACTCCAAATAATAATTTTCGTTATTGTTGCCCTGCTTGCTTTTTCATTACTCGTCACTTTCAGGCACAACAGCCATCTTTATCAAATTAATAATAAAGCAAACAGCTACTCAAATCAATGTGCAAAAAGACTAATCTTTTTATTATTATCCTTAGTATTTATTGTGTTCGGTACACAAAAGCTCATTATTACCTACCAAATACCAAGTTTGGCAGAAAAGTCGATATTTGAGGAAATATTGTAATTAAAAGTAAGACAATAATTAAAGGAATATAAAATGGAGCAACTGCCTTAACTAATTTATCAAAAGAAATGTTAGCTGCTCTTGAAACCGCATATAGTACCATCCCTACCGGGGGCGTCAACAACCCTATCATTAAGTTTAGTACCATTACAAGCCCTAAATGAAGCGGGTCTATACCTGCACCAATCGCAAGAGGCACCAAGAGCGGTGTCAAGATAGTTATTGCCGCTATACTTTCCATAAACATCCCGACAATTAATAGAAACACATTAAGAATCAACAGTATAAACAGAGGATTTTCAGTAATCATGAAAATTACTTCGACAAACATTTGTGGCATCTGCGTTCTGATCATAAGCCATCCATAAATAGAAGCCATACCAATTATTATAAAAATAATAGCTGATTCTTTGACTGTTTCCAGCGAAATCTTAAAAAACTCCTTCAAAGTCAACTCACGATATACTAAAGTCAGAATAAATGAGTAAACCACAGCTACGCCTGCCGCTTCAGTAGGCGTAAATACTCCGCTTAGTATTCCGCCAATCAATATAACAGGGGTTAAAAGTGGCCAAAACGCTTCTTTAAGCCCACCCCAGAATTCGTTAAAAGTTGGAAACTTACGTCTGGGATAATTACGTTTCTTGCCATAATAGTAACACATGACCATTAGACTCACACCCATGAGTATGCCAGGAACTAATCCGCCAATCAGCAAAGACGCAATAGAAACATTTCCCATCACACCAAACATTATAAGTGGAATACTGGGTGGTATAATCGGGCCAATGGTAGAAGAAGCAGCGGTAATAGCCGCAGAAAACTCCCTGTCATATCCCTCCTCCGTCATTGCTTTCACTTCGATGGTGCCAAGGCCGGCTGCATCAGCTACCGCCGAACCACTCATTCCTGCAAAAATCATACTTGAAACGACATTTACATGTCCAAGACCACCGGGCACCCAACCTATCAAAAGATTTGCAAAGCTAAATATTCTTTTTGTTATACTACCCAAATTCATTAATTTCCCGGCAAAAAGAAAGAGAGGTATCGATAACAGCACAAAACTGTTCATGCCAAAAACAAGTCTCTGGGCTAATATTGTGAATGGAATATCGCCAAATCCTTCCTCATAGATCAAAGCGACTAATGAAACTAACCCAATGGCATAAGGTACTGAAAAACCAGCTAGAAAAAGTAAAATCAGACCACCCAGAAAAATATATAAAATCATGCTCAATTTTCCTTTCGTGTTTCAGTGGGAGGTATAAACATATCTCGAATCAAATAAACAATAAGAAACGGAATCGCTATGATCACCGGATAATAGAGTACGCTAGAACTTAACCATGTAATCGAACTCATAGTCACACCGGAACTGAATTCCAACATTTCGATCGCGCCTCTTAAAATAACTAGCAGTAAAACGATGCTGGCCAAATTAGTCAGTTTCTCAAGTAAATATTTAACTTTTAGCGGTAATTTGTTGACCAAAAAGTCAGTTCGGATACTTTCCCTGTCTGCTTGTACCAATACTATACCAAAAAATGTCATCCAAATTACCGCAAGCCTGGCTAGTTCCTCAGTCCAAGGAACTGAAATCCTCAATATGAATCGAAATACTATTTGCATAACGACACTTAAAATCACAGTCAGCAAAAACAATACGCCCAAAGTTGAAATAACCAATTTAAATGGTTTACTAATCATCTTCATTATGATCTTCATAAACAGAGGCTCCTCTCATAACCTAAACACAACCAGATAAAACAAAAACCCTACCAAAAATTAACTTACAGTATGTCCTAATCTAAATCAAAGGTAATTTCAAATAATAACAACTCAAGTTTCCCACTTAATAAAACTGAAACCGCTTTAAAATCATAAGAAGGAAAATTTACATAATCGCAGCGGGAAACTTGAGTCGCAAAACTTTATTCCAGAAATCCCTTTACTTCTTCGTAGACACCGGGTGCCCAACCTTTTGCGATTTCCTGAACTGCAGGAAGTGCGAGTCTTCTGAATTCTGCTGTGTCTACCTCGATTACTTCCATTCCTTTATCCTTTAATTGTTGCATCATGTCTGCTAGCGTAGCTTTTGTTTCCTGATTCGCCCATTCGACAGATTCATCTATAGCTGTAACAATCAATTCTCTGTCTTCTGGTGAAAGCTCATCAAAAAATTCTTTACTGCCTGTCCAATGAAATATTGCATGCAGATGTTGCGTATTAATCAGATAATCCTGAACTTCGTATAACTTACCGGATATTATGGTACCATAGGGATTTTCCTGAGCATCCGCCACTCCTAACTGCAGTGCACTATATACTTCAGCCCATGCAATAGGAGTCGGAAGTGCGCCAAATTCAGACCAAACTCTTATCCAAGCGGGTATTTCGGGCACTCTGAGTTTGAGTCCTTGCAGATCTTCGGGACTATTAATGGGTCTGTTGGACGTCATGTTTCTCGTGCCTCGTAATTGCAGACCAAGCACCTTAAGTCCCTGTCCTTCGATAGATTCTCTGAGCATATCTCCTAATTTACCATCCCATGCCGCAAAAACAGAATCCACATCAGGGAAAATAAATGGTACTACAGTTGCGTTTCTGTCAGGCGCCAAAAGATTTGGAAGAACATCTCCAAAAATACTCATTTGCACTACACCGGTTTTGAGCTGTTCAATATTATCTCTCTCTCCGCCTAGGGTAGCGCCAGCAAAAATTTCTACTGTTATCCGTCCATCGCTTTGAGTTTCGACTTTTTCCTTAAACATTTCTGCGGCTTTATTTTCAATAGTACCGGGAGCTGTATGAATCGCGAACGTAATTTCAACTTCTTCTAGCTCCGGGGCGGGGGCGGGAGCCGGCGCGGGAGCAGGTGCCTGTGCCGCAGGTGCACACGAAGCAAGAAGCACTACTACCATTAACACCGCCAAAACGACACCGATAAACTTTCTTGTATTCTTCATTTATTCTTTCCTCCTTGTTTTTTTGCTTTGTTTGTTTTGTTTATGTGCCTGATGAGTTTGTAACTTTAAGCTCCCACCTCCAATCAAGTATCTTCATAATGGTCATCTCTTTAACCATGACCTCCTTTCAATCGCTGTAATTTTTAAAAACTCGCACTATAACCCAATCCCACCAATCTCCAATTAAGCCTTCTTGATATCTGCTTTTTTTATGAGCTTTCTTGCTCTTTCGGCAATCGGGTTATCTATCATTTTACCGTCCAGGCTGCATGCTCCTTTACCTTCTCGCTTCGAATCCTCGAGAGCTTCAACTACCTTACGGGCATACGCAACATCCTCATCTCTGGGGGTAAATTCATCATTAATTACTGAAATCTGACCCGGATGAATGCATGTTTTCCCGGTCATACCCATCCTTTTTATCCTAATCGTTTCGTCAGCTAATCCCTCCAAATCGGTTATATCAATGTATGGAGAATCTATAATGTCTATCCCCAAAGCTTTCCCTGCAAAAATTAATATGTTTCTGGCATATTCAAGCTCATCACCGCTTTTTGTTCTGCAAATTTCCATCTCATTTGTCAAGTCCTCAGCGCCAAATTGAACACCATTAATCCTTTTACTTGCATTCAATATTTTGCTTGCATTTACAATAGCATCACATGTTTCCATCAAAGGAACTAGCTTTACGGTATATTTTGGCCAACCAAGATTCTCCTCTATGGCACCGATCATCATATCAGCCGTTATGATAGCTCTTTCATCCGCTTTGGGAATGACTAGGGCATCAGGAGCTTCCGGCACAATACATAATATATCTTTTATCCCCAAATACGAATTAATCGTATTTACCCTTACAAGTACTTCTTTTCCTGTTTGCTTGGCATGGTAAATCGAATTCGTAACGTTTTCTCTGGCTTGTTCTTTCTCTTGCGCACTGACGGAATCCTCAAGATCAAATATCAAGCTGTCTGCACCCAAAACAAATGATTTGCTGATCATCTTCGATGAACTTCCGGGAACATATAATAACGATCTTCTGAAAAAAAAATTACCCAATTAGACTTCCCCCAAACTGACCCAAACATTATGGTTAACATTAATAACGTTTACTTGAAAAACTTGAAATATGCTCTATTTCTTATTTGGCTCAATTATAGCACGTTTCTCCTCCTTGGTGTAAGCTTTTTGAATAGCAATCTGAGTTTCATCAAGAGAGTAAGTACGCCCCGAAAGATAGTTGAACGGATATTTTTCGTGATACTTTTCAAGGAACTTAAATGCTTTATGAAGATACCAGGGTTGATAGCGGAGAATTCCCTTAATCGTCAGGCATTTTCTTGTTATAAAACCCGGAATGATAGTTGTGGATTGGCTTTTATCGACAAGAACGCTTCCTAATTCCAACAAAGTGCCTCCTCTTCTGGCCAAGTGAATTCCTTCTTCGAAGGCATTTGGCACACCCGCCACATCCAACACCACATCCGCTCCCGTACCACAGGTTATGCGCTTCACTTCCTCTATTCGTGCTTCAACAGTATCGAACTTTTTCATATCGATTACACAGTCAGCGCCAAAGTTCACTGCCTCCTCCAAACGCGAATCGACACTGTCTATGACTATTACGTTTGCCCCCATTGTTTTCCCTATTGCGGAAGCATATAATCCTAATCCTCCCGCTCCTTGTATTACCATATAATCATTTACTTTCAAACCAGAAATGTCCAGGCTATATAGCATCTGAGCCAAACCACAATTGGCTCCTGCGGCAACATTATCAGGTACACAATCCGGAACCAGGTAAAAATATTGGTTGGGCTGTATAACATAATGTGTCGAAAATCCGCCTGTAAAATGGGGATACTTCTCAGAAATCTGTCCCTGATAATCACTTCCGCGCTCGCATATATTAAAATCTCCCCTTAAACATGAACTGCATTTTTGGCAAGTTATATAATAAACCGGTGCAACTCTGTCCCCAATACTTACCTTATTACCCGCATAATCTGTCGTTACTCCTTCACCCAGGTCTATTATCCTGCCGACCATTTCATGGCCTAAAACATGGTTCTTAAATATATGTTTGCCTTCCCACATATGTATATCCGAACCACAAATGTTGCTTTTTATTATTTCAAGTATAACCGAGCCTTTCCCAGCTTCAGGAACATCATATTCCTTAATCTGTACTTCCATAATGCCGGTCATTGCAGCTACTTTTCCCTTCATACCCTACCCTCTTTCTAAAGATTGTTCTAACAAAATATTTTCATTCAATAGCCTTCGAACAAAGATGTTTCCCTTAATACTTCTCCAAAAAGCTCTTCGTCAGTTGGCACATGGAAATTTGGAATCTCTCTTGCTACCCATGTTGTATTTAAGTAGTGTTTCCATGTGATATTTTCACTAATAATATTCCCACCCCATGTTCCGCAGCCAAGATTTATGGTAAATGGCATCCCATTGTTCCAATTACCGGCATTTGACTTCCCTACTGGCATCCTAACCGCAACACGGCTTGTTTTAGTTTCAAGTGCATATTTTAGGATCCGCTCATCGTTAAAACTATGAATACCGCATGAATGGCCTGCGCCGCAATATGCTTGAATATTGTTTACGATAGCAATTGCATCGTCGAACTCATCATATTTATAAACAGCAACTACCACGGACAATTTTTCGCCAGAGAAAGGATGGTTCAGTCCATATCCGCTTTCTTCAACAATAATCCATGTTCTGTCATTAGGGATTGTTATGCCAGCTTTTTGAGCTATATAAGTTGCGGGTTTGCAAATAATGTCAGCGTTAAGATGTCCATCTTTCCACATTACTGCTTGCAGTTTAGTTTTTTCCTCCGCGTTGCACAGATACGCGCCGGCATCAACCATAGCTTCAATTGTTTCATTGTATACATCCTTCTGAATTACAGCCGCATTTTCGGTTGAGCAACCAATAGCCAAATCATTGAGTTGACTTTCCATGATCTTTTTGGCAGCATCCTTTAAATCTGCTGTTTCATCAATAACCACAACTACGTTACCTGCACCAACACCGAAAGCAGGGGTTCCTGAAGAATAAGCAGCTTTAACCATAGGTGCTCCGCCGGTAGCGATAATAAGATCACACTGTTTCATGAGTTCGCGCGATTTATCGAGTGTAGGCTCTTCAATGCATATCACCAAATCTTCAGGTAAGCTCATTTTTTTTAACAGTTTACGAATATCATTAACCGCGAGATTAGTAGTTCTCCTGGCACGTGGATGCGGTGCAAAAATCGTAGCATTTCTGGTCAATGTACTATTCATAGCTGCAATGCTCACAACATCCGCCGGTACAGTCGTAGGAACCAAAGATCCTATAACGCCGACCGGTTTAGCAATTTTTGTTAATTTCTTAATCTCATCAATTTCAACAACGCCAACCGTTTTCGCTTCTTTTATATCCCGCATTATACCCCTGCAACGTGAGTTAGTGCGTGCAATTTTACTCGGAATATCTCCCATTTTAGTTTCTTCGTAGTTAAATTCAGCCCATACTTTCGCACGGCTTATAGCCAACCAACCTATACAAGCCGCAACATGTTTAGCTTCCTCCTGAGTAAATCTCTCCGCAACTGATTGAGCCTTTCTGGCTCTTTTCATGAGACTTTCGATATATGCTTCGTTTTCAGTCAATTTAACCTCCATCTTGCCACAATCCTGTAGCTTATTCTAGTTATTTGTGCATTACTGCAGTAATTTTAAACTTCAGCATCCTAAATAATGAGAATTCCGAAATTACAAAATTGCTGATCTAAAACGAATCAAGTCCTATAACTATCTTCATTCTTCAAGTCCTGCAAATCATTGATGGATGTATGTTAATATAACCTCACAATTAAATCAATGTGCAAAAAGACTAATCTTTTAATTTGCAAAACCCGTATTTTTTGTGTTCAACGCACAAAAAGGCTTATAGAAGCCAAATTTGTGAATCTGACACAAAAATACTACCTTTTTTAGTAAAAAGATTATCCTTCCGTACATTGATATGAATACATATTTATATTAACATTACGTGAGAGCTATAAGCTCTTAACAATTTCCTGCCCGCTTTTGTATTTAGAAGATAATGCAGTAATGTAAGGAGTGTTTTTTGTGTTTAGTTTACAAGGTCAGACTGCAATAGTAACAGGAGCTTCAAAGGGGATCGGAAGCGTGATTGCCTTGACTCTTGGTTTGGCAGGAGCATCAGTAATTATAGCTGATATTGATGTTGAAAATGGCAATAAGACATCCGAACAACTCAAAAATAGCGGAATAGAGAATAAATTCGTGTATTCAGACGTAACAAAGCATTTGGATGTGGCTAATATTTTCGAGACAGCAATAAGTCAATTTGGAACTGTTGATATTCTTGTCAACAATGCCGGTATTTTATCAGACAGATTCATAACGGACATTACTGAGCAAGAATGGGATGCTATGATTGATGTCCACTTAAAAGGGACATTCTTAATGTGTCGTGCCGTTGTGCCTCATATGATCCAGAAAAGGAAAGGTAAAATTATTAATATCGCCTCGATGGGTGGCCTTCAAGGGGTTCCTTTGGCAGGAGTCCATTATTGTGCAGCTAAAGGAGGTATTATGGCTTTCACAAGACAACTTGCACTTCAAATTTCGCAGTATAATATCCATGTTAACTGCGTGGCTCCCGGAACCACTGTAACGGAAATGATTAGAAATCGTACTGAAGAGCAACTGAACAATATTATAAGGAGTATTCCTCTTAAAAGATTGGGAATGCCTGAAGATACAGCCAATGCGGTTTTATTTCTTGCGTCGCCTTATGCCGACTATATAGTGGGAGAAACTATCGATGTTAATGGCGGAAAATACATGTCCTAGGGAGGGTTACAGATGCAGATAAATTTTCTAAACGATACAAAGATGTTTCAAGAAAAGGTTGTATTGATTACGGGTGCTTCAAGAGGGATCGGAAGAGATTTGGCAGTAATATTTGCAAAATTCGGAGCCACGTTGGTACTGAACTATAGAAGTCAAGATCAAGAAATGCAAAAAACTGTGGAATTGTTGTCCGAATACCATTCGGACCCATTTATCTGCAAATGTGACGTTTCAGAATATGCTGAAGTCAAAAAGATGGTAGAAAAAGTACTGTCTAAATATGGCAGCATTGATGTCTTGATAAATAATGCCGGTATTTCATTGCCGAAGTTTTTTATGGAAATCGATGAAAACGAATGGGATCTGATGATAAAGACTAATCTTAAGAGTTTATATAACTGTTGCCACAATGTCTTGCCCATTATGATGGAAAGACGTACAGGCAAAATAATCAATTTATCATCAGTTGTCGCAAAAAGTGGTTCCATAGGAGCAGGTGCGCATTATTCAGCCGCAAAGGCAGGGGTGATAGGGCTTACAAAGGCATTGGCCGATCAGTTTGCTGAATATGATATCAATGTCAATGCCATTGCTCCGGCAATGATTGATACAGAAATGATAAGATGGCGTTCTCCGGAATTATTAAAGGAACATATAGAGAGAACCCCCCTGAAACGTGTGGGATATACTTCGGAGGTTACCGGCGCAGCGCTATTCCTGGCTTCAGAATACGCTAACTTTATCACCGGATATACAATGGATATAAATGGCGGAATGTACATGGATTAATTCAAATTCGAAGGAGGACTGTAAAAAATGCGAACAATAAACAAAGTAAAGACAGCTTTGAACGAAGGTAAGACGGTATTCGGTTCTTTTGTACAAATTTCGAGCCCTGCCGTAGTAGAGATTCTTGCTCATGCCGGATTTGATTTTGTTATAATTGACACTGAACATGCTTCTATTTCTATAGAAGCAGCAGAAAACCTGGTACGCGCAGCACAGCTACATGACATCTGTCCAATTATCCGTGTTACAGATAATGATCCTTCAAAAATTTTAAGGGCTTTGGACACAGGTGCTCAAGGGGTACACATTCCACACGTTTCTTCGCGCTCTGATGCTGAAGCAATAGTTAAGGCAGCAAAATACGTTCCTGAAGGAGAACGCGGTACATGTCCTTATGTGAGAGCGGCTGATTATTCAGCTTTTAACCAAAATCAGTATTTTTCGTTTGCCAACGAAAACACACTGGTTATTGCTCTCATTGAAGGAATTGATGGAGTAAACAACATAGACGAGATCCTATCAGTTCCTGGAATTGATATCATTTTTGTTGGTCCATATGATTTATCTCAATCACTGGGGCTCATAGGCCAGATTGATCATCCGCGTGTAATGGAAGAAATTAGCAAGGTTATATGGAAAGCCAGAAGTAAAAATAGAGTTGTTGGTACATTTGTTGATACTTTAGAAAGAGCATATAAATGGCAGGACTTAGGCGCCCAATTTATCGCTTATTCTCTCGATGTTGGACTGCTTTTGAATGCAGGTCGGGAAATAGTATTAAAATTAAAAGGGAAAGTTTGATTTCGATGTAATTGGCTGACTGTAATTTACATTAATATGCAAAAATTCATAGGAGGTTATAGTTTTGAAAGCTGCATATGTCGAGGAGAAATCAAAAACAGCCATAAGAGATATTGATGTGCCCCTATTGGGGAGCAAAGAAGTGCTGATAAAGACATGTTATGCGGGTATATGCGGAAGCGATCTGCATATTTATATGGATACTCACGCATTCAGAAAGCCCCCTGTTATCTTGGGGCATGAGCTGACCGGTACAGTGGTTGAAACTGGCTGTGAAGTCACTAAAGTGAGTATTGGGGATAAGGTTACAGTATTACCGCTCAAAAGCTGCAACATATGTAAAATGTGCCTGGAGGGGTATCAACAGCATTGCAAAAACAAAATAGTTCCTGGGACCAGCAAGTGGCTAGGTGCCATGGCAGAGTATTTTAATGCAGATGAAGAACTGGTGTATAAGCTGGACGACGCAATTGGACTTAAGCTGGGAGTACTTGCAGAGCCTTTGGCAGTTGCTGTTCATGCGATAAACAAAATACCAGTAAACCACAGAAATAACCTTTTAATTTTGGGCGGAGGCACTTTAGGGATCCTTATTCTGACAGTAGCAAAACAAATTGGATTCAGGAAAGTCATGGTGACGGATGTAATCAATTACAATTTAGAAGTAGCTCTAAATTGTAAAGCCGACAGAGTTATCAATGTTTTAAAGGAAGATGTCGAGCAAGCTGTCAAAGAAGAATTTGGTGAAGAAAAAGCCGATGCAGTTGTAATCACAGCAAGTGCTCCCAATATTTTGGAGCAGGCTTTAAGCTGTGTCGGTACAGCCCGTACCATAGTTTATTTATCCATGATAACGGCACCTTTGACATTTAATACCTATCCCATAGTTTATAAAGAAATAAATTTGGTAGGTTCGCTTGTTTATACCGAAAAAGATTTCAGCGAAGCAATCAGGTTGTTAAGCTTAGATGTGTTGAATTATGAAAAGCTTATTACACACTGTTACGATATTGAGCAAGTGCAAAGGGCTTTTGAAATGATGGAAAGCAAAAAAGAAGGGTTTGTTAAAGTTGTTATCAAACTGTGAAGGTTTGCCGGATTTTTTCGGAACAGTCATTCGTGAACTATTACTGGAGGTACAATGAGTTTAGGGATTAGAGAGTTAAAAATCATCGCAAATACGATAAGAGAAGATATTATTGAAATTGCTTACAAGGCCCAAGGGCCATCCCATCCTGGAGCCGCCCTGTCATGTGCGGATATTCTCGCTGCACTTTATTTTAAGTTTATGAAAATCAACCCAGAAGATCCGTATTGGGAAAGCAGAGATAGATTTATACTTTCAAAAGGGCATGCCTGTCCGGTTATTTACTCCGCTTTAGCTGAAAAAGGATTCTTTCCCAAGGAATGGCTTTTCACGACCAGAAGAGTTGACAGCAGACTACAAGGGCATCCTGATATGAATAAAACTCCAGGAATAGATTCAACATCAGGTTCGTTGGGAAGCGGTTTGTCTATAGGTCTTGGGATGGCATTATACTTAAAGCATAAAAAGATTAACAGTAAAGTTTTTGTTGTTGTTGGGGATGGTGAACTTCAGGAAGGTCCAATTTGGGAAGCGGCAATGAGTGCTCCTGTTCTCGGAGCAGATAATTTAATTGTTATCGTGGATTATAATCATTTTCAAAGTTGCGGTTCATTGGACGAAATAATGCCTTATAGAGATTTAAGAGCTATGTGGGAATCGTTTGGATGGAATGTGCTGGAGATGAATGGTCACTGCATGGAGGATATAGTATGTAAACTGGAAATAGCGACAAGATATAGAGGTAAGCCATCATGCGTTATCGCTCATACCGTAAAAGGCAAAGGTGTCAGCTTTATGGAAAACAACAACGATTGGCACCAAAAAACTCCAACTCCAAGCGAATATGAGAAAGCCATCACAGAATTGAAGGAGGAAAGAAGATGCCTCTAGTATACGATAAGATTTCAACCAGAGATGCATTTGGCAATGCTTTGCTGAAAATGGCGGAAAAGTACGACAACATCTATGCGATTGCAGCAGATACCACTAAATCAATGGGATATTCTCCGCTTGAGAATAAATTTCCTGATAAAGTTGTAAACGTTGGAATAGCCGAGCAGAATATGGCTTTAGTAGCTGCAGGCGCAGCAACATGCGGAGCAAAATCTATCATTGCTACTTATGCGCCTTTTGCTTCGATGCGCATACTTGAACAGATACGAACATTTATCGCGTACCCTAATCTTGATGTTAAAATCATAAGCGGTCTTGGCGGACTAAGTGGCGGTATCGAAGGAGTAACTCATCAAGGTTTGGAAGATGTAAGCATAATGAGAAGTATACCCAATATGATAGTGGTAATACCGGCAGACGCGAGCTCTACAGAAGTTATAGCTGAGAAAATTATTTCGCATAAGGGACCGGTTTACTTAAGAATTGGAAGGGGCCCTGTGCCCAAAGTTTTTGATGACAATTATAGCTTTGAAATTGGTAAAGCAAATATTATTAAAGAGGATGGAAAGGATGCTTCTATAATTTGTAACGGCGTAGCTGTTGCAAGAGTCTTACAAGCCCAGAAATTTCTTGAGATTGAAGGTTATAGTGTAAGAATAATCGAAATGCCTTGTGTAAAACCAATAGATGAAGATATAATAATAAAAGCAGCCAAAGAAACTAATTTAATTATAACCGTGGAAGAAAACAGTATTATCGGAGGCCTCGGAAGCGCCGTTTGCGAAGTCGTATGCGAGAAACATCCAACTAAAGTAGTAAGAATCGGTCTGGACGATGCTTATGCAGAATCAGGCCCTCACGATGAACTATTGGACAAGTACAATCTCAGTGTAAATAACATAGCAATGATAATTATGCATAGCATTATTAGTTCTAAAGACAGCTTTTGAAATCCTGTCATATACAAGATTTCTGTTAAGCCCAATAAAGAGATGAAAGCTTTAATTTCATGGCAGAATAGGAGTATTAACATATTATGCTTCAGGAAGAAAAGAAACACTTGGTAGAAATATGCTGCGAGATAGCCCATAAGAGAATGGTTACCGGTTCGGGTGGAAATGTCAGTATGAAAGTGGGAAACATAATTCTAATAACTCCCAGTGGTTTTGCTCTTGGCTCATTAAAAACTCAGGATATTTCAGAACTTAAACTTGACGGAGAATGTATTGCAGGGCAAAAACCTTCTAAAGAAACACCTTTTCATCTGGCTATCTATAATGAGATCCCTGAAATTAAGGCTATCATTCATACTCATTCATTTTACAGTATATGTGTCGGCTTGATAGCACAAAGTAATTTCCACGACATCATCCCTCCGTATACTCCAAGCTTTGTAATGAAAGTAGGGAGGGTACCTATGGTTCCCTTTAAAATTCCGGGATCTTATGAACTCTCACAGGCAATTACAGCGACATTTTTAGAAAATAGAAGCAAAGCGCTTTTATTACAGAACCATGGTCTGGTTACAGTAGACAATAATCTTAGAGATGCTCTTAATATTGCTGAGGAAGTTGAGGAGAGTTCTAAGTACCATATTGTTTTGGAAGGTCGTGGCAAGAAATTATCCGGTGACGAAATTAATCAGATTAACGCAAAGTATAAGAGTTAAACCGCCATAATTTTTTAGCATGAAAGGAGTTTTCAAATTGAAGGCTTTAGTTTTTTTAGGACCCAGAAACATAGAAATCAAGGAACTGCCATTGCCGGCTATAAATAAAGACGAAATACTCCTAAAGGTAAAATTCGCTGGTATCTGTGGAACTGATGTAAGAATTTATAATGGAACCAAAGCTATAAAAGCACCGAGAATCATAGGGCATGAATTTTCAGGTGAAATCGTTGAATTGGGAGAAGGAATAAAAAATTTTTCAATTGGAGAACGGGTTACAGTTTATCCCATGTTATCTTGTGGTATTTGTTACGCATGCAAAGAAGGAAGAACAAATATCTGCGTTGATCGGTTGACCATAGGGTACGAAATAGACGGAGGATTTGCGCAATATATCAAAATACCTGCTGCTTTTGTAAATGGCGGGAATGTAATTAAGCTTCCCGATAACATTTCGTTTCAGGAAGCGGCTGCCTCCGAACCTGTAGCAGCTGCACTGAATGGTATTAACAGGGCTAAATTGGAACCTGGTCAGTATTTAGCGGTTGTAGGGTGCGGGCCGATAGGCTTATCCCATGTTCAACTAGGTAAGCATTTGAAGGTTAATGTTATTGCCGTTGAGCCACAACCGGAAAAAAGAGAACTTGCACTTAAAATGGGTGCTAAGTATGTCTTGGATCCTCAAACAGAGAACCTTACCGAAAAAATATTTGAGATAACGGATAAAAAAGGTGTGGATTCTTTACTGCTCGACGTCGGTATTCCGCGTGTTATCGAACAATCGTTGCAACTTGTAAAAAAAGGAGGCAGTTTTATACTGTTTGCAGGTTGTCCGCATGGAAGTACCATAACTATAGATCCAAACTGGATTCACTACAGGGAGATTGATTTTACCGGCGCATCAGCATCGACTCCTGAAAATCACAGACAAATACTTGATATGGTCAGCAATGGGCAAATATCCATAAAAAGGTTAATTACAGATGAACTGCCATTCACCCAATGGGAAACAGGTTTTAATCAGAAACAAAATTTTACCGGCCTAAAAACTATTTTAAATATTGAAGAAGCAGATTAAGGAATTCAAGTGAACTATTTACTGGGGATTGATTTAGGCACAACCGGATGCAAAGCTGCCCTTTATGATGTCTGCGGAAATGTTTTGGCTCAATCATATCGCGAATACAAATTTATATTGCCTGCCAAGAATTATGTTGAAGAGGATCCAGAGGACTGGTGGGTAAAGACTATTGAGATAATCAAAGATATTGTAGCACAAAATGGAGATGCAGCGACCAATATTTCCGGCATAGGCGTCAGTTGTACAAATGCTTTGCTGGCTGTTGATAGTGACGGCGTCCCATTAATGAATGCTATCATGCAATTAGATCATAGATCTAAGGATTTAACTGATGAAATGAAAAAAGTCGTGACACCGGATATGATTTTTTTAAAAACCGGCAACAGGTTAGTTTCCGGTACGGTTACTGCGCCTGTTATATTATGGATTAAAAGAAATCTTCCTGAAATATACAATAAAACGTATAAATTTCTTGCTCCTGCCGGATTCATAGTAAACAGACTAACCGGTAAATTCACAATAGATTTTTCCAGAGCCTCTACAACAGCTCTTTTTAATATAAAGAATTATTCATGGGATTGCGAGTTGCTTGAAACTTTTCAAATTTCACGTGACAAATTGCCTGAAATTTTTGATTCTCACGAAGTTGTGGGGTACGTAACCAAACAAGTTGCAGAACTAACCTCGTTAAAAGAAGGAATACCGGTTATTGCGGGAGTGATGGATACTGTAGCAGCTGGTATAGGAATTGGCAGCAATGATATGACTGAACCATTTTTAATCATGGGTTCGGTAGGCAGGATTTGTCTGCCTCTTATGGAAACAGTCTTTAGCGACGTATTTTTAAACAGCTGTAATACTTCAGAGACACCTTACTTATCTATGGCTCCGATAAACGGAGTCGGAAACTCCATGAAATGGTTCAGAGATGTTTTTGGTAGCAGCGAATTTGAAATTGCTAAGCAAAAAGACAAAAGTGTCTTTGACATTTTTAGTGCTATGGCTGCAGAGTCTGAGCTTGGTTCAAAGGGCTTGATCTATCTTCCATACATTGCCGGAGAAAGATCCCCTCATTGGGATTCTTGTGCAAAAGGAGTATTTTTCGGTATTACGACAGGTCATCAGAAAAAAGAGTTTATCAGGGCAATCATGGAGGGAGTTGCATATGCCTTAAGAAACAATTTGGATATTATGAAGAGTTTTTATAAGAAAGATATAAGAAAGCTCAGGATTGGCGGAGGCTGCACGCTTAGTGAACCATGGATGCAGATTGTATCTGATGTTTTAAATGTAGAACTTGTTCAAACAGACCATACTGAATGCGAAACTTTAGGAGCTGCCATACTTGCAGGAGTGGGCGTAGGCCTTTTTTCTTCAATACAAGCAGCCGGTAAAAAAATAATAAGGGAAACCATCGCCACAATTCCTGATTATAGCAGGCACCAAAAATATGCAGAGTACTATATCATCTTTAATAATTTGTACAATGTCTTATCCCCACAATTTGTTCTCGTAGATAATATCGCAAAAATGACAGAACCCGAAAGATCCAAGAACAAATTGAATAATTAGAAAATAATCATTTGGGAGGTATGATTTGATGAACATCATAATTGTTGGAGCTGGAGAAGTAGGCACCGAATTAGCCAAAAGATTTGCCTATGCAAACCATAATGTTGTTGTGTTAGAAAAAGAATTAAAGAAAGTTGCAAATCTAAGAAACACCCTTGACGTATTGGTAATTGAAGAATATGGTAAAAGAATTAATTCTCTTGACCAAGCAGGGATTAGAAATGCAGATGTTCTCATAGCAGTCACAGATACTGATGAAATAAACATTATGGTTTGCATGATAGCCAAGAAAATATCCAAGATTAAAACTGTTGCCAGAATTAGAAACCCTGAATATTACTCTGAAGGAACTATTTTTTCCAATGACCAGTTGGGAATTGATTATATTATTGACCCCGAAAAATTAACCGCAATTGAAATAGCAAAACTAATTAAAACTCCTGCAGTTCGTGAGAACGAATACTTTGCTGATGGGAAGATGGAGCTATCAGTTTTTAAAGTTGAAGAAGATTCCGAGATCGCAGGGAAGAAAATAAGCTCTTTGACTCAATCCCAGGCTTCCTTGATTGTCGCCATATCAAGGAAAAATGGCGAAAGCATTGTACCTGGTGGTGAAGACAGAATTTTGCCTTATGATACTATTTATGTTTTTGGGAAAACAGGATTTCTTTCAGAGATTGGCTCGATGGTAAGGCATAAAGTCAAAAGTGTCAAAAATATTATGATACTTGGTGGAGGTAAAATAGGGCTTAACCTTGCTCAGCTTCTTGAGAGTGATAAACCAAACGGGCTTTCAATTAAAGTAGTCGAAAAGTGTGATGAAAGGTGTCTGGAAATTAGCAAAGCTTTGTCCAGAACTCTAATTCTCAATGCCGATTGTACAGACATCACATTCTTGAAGGAAGAGGATTTAAGCAATATGGATATTCTCATCTCAGCAACAAATGCTGATGAGATCAATATTTTAAGTGCAGTTCTTGCAAAAAAATTAGGTGTAAAAAAGACTATCGTTGAGATAAATAAACCTGACTATGAATTTATAATTCCAACGCTTGATATTGATATTTTTGTAAGTCCCAGATTACTTATTGCCAATAAATTGATTAAGCTTTTCAGAAAATCGGAAAGTTTAACCGAAACAATATTGATGAATGGCAAGGTAGAACTGCTTGAGATTACAGTTACCGCAGGTGCACCTATTGTTAATATACCATTCGCAGATTTAAAGATCTCCAAAGGAATAATAATTGGAGGAATTGTAAGAGAAAATGCAGCAATTATTCCAAAAGGGAAAGACTTCCTGTTGCCAAATGATCAAGTTCTTGTTTTTGCATCAACAAAACTGATTACCGAGGTCGAAAAATTATTTTCGGTAAAATCTTTAAAACATTAGAATCGTGAGATTATAGATATGAATTTCAGTGCAATTTTTAATAACATTGGATCTTTAATTTTAGTTTTAGGCTTCTCTATGTTTATATCGATGGGATGGTCAATTCATCATAATGAAAATGACATAATGGCTTTTGTGTATTCAATTGCTATCACTCTAGGTGTTGGATTTTTGCTGAAGATCGTTACTAAACCAAAAGGACAAATTGGTATTAGAGAAAGTTTCTTGATTGTTACTTTGGGATGGACTTTAGCAGGTATTTTTGGCGCACTTCCATTTATCTTTTCCGGCTCCGTAAATACCTTTATTGATGGCTTTTTCGAAGCAGTTTCAGGATTTACAACGACAGGTGCAACCATTATTAATGATGTTGAGAATTTATCGTATGGAATCCTGTTTTGGAGAAGTTTTACTCAATGGTTGGGTGGAATGGGGATTATTGTACTCTTCATTGCACTTCTTTCTAAAATAAGCTCCGGCTCTTTTCAACTTTTCAGAGCAGAAGTTCCAGGACCAACAGCTGAGAGAATTACACCGAGAATAACTCAAACAGCGAAAATTCTATGGTTTACTTACGTTGGTATTTCATTACTTCAGACAATTTTGTTGTTATCTGTTGGATTCACTCTTTTCGATGCTTTGACCCATACTTTTGCTACTGTCGCAACAGGAGGCTTTTCTACCAGAAATTTAAGTATAGGATCGTTTAATAATCCTTCTGCTGAAATAATAATCACAATATTTATGATAATTGCCGGCGGAAACTTTAGCCTATATTATTTTCTTCTTAAAGGAAACTGGCGAAAGATTTCCGATGACAAAGAATTCCGATTTTACATTGCTTTAATATTAATATCGACGATACTTATTGTCTTTAATATTAGTCATTTATTACCCTCCGTTTTCGATAGTATCAGGAAAAGTTTATTTCAGGTTGTATCTATAATGACAACCACCGGCTTTAGTACTGCAGATTTTGATACTTGGCCCTCTTTTTCCAAATTTATTCTATTTATTTTAATGTTTGCCGGAGGATGTGCTGGTTCAACTGGAGGCGCTATAAAACAAGTAAGGATACTTGTTCTGTTTAAATATGTCTTTGGAGAAATATTAAAAATACTCCATCCAAAAGCTGTAATTGCACTAAAAGTTGGCGATAAAATTATTTTAGATGATGTAACAAAAAACATTCTTGCTTTTACTTTTATCTATTTGTTTATTTTTGTAATTGGCTCATTGCTCATGACACTTCTTGGGCTGGATTTGGAATCTGCAGTATCTTCAGTCGCAGCAACACTGGGCAATATAGGACCAGGCTTTGCAACGGTTGGTCCCTTTCATACATACAGTGAAATACCATCAATAGGCAAATTAGTTTTAAGTGTATTAATGCTCCTTGGAAGACTAGAACTATTTACGGTAATCATATGCTTTATACCGGAATTCTGGAAGACTACCAAATTACCATCGATTAAATAAAGGGAATTGTCTTCATTCAAATGTCCAGAAAAAAGTGAACCATACAAGATTCTGCTGCAAAATAATGAGTGAAGCCTTAGCCTAAGCTGCATTAATCAGCAGCCGAATGGCGCAGCATTTTTGAAGCAAAAATGCCAAGGACGGCATTTTTAGCATCACTGCAACAGGACGTTGTCATTGATGCGTGCGAGAAAATGCAAGACGAGGCGTAGCTGATTGCAGCGTGGCTTCGGCGAAATGAGTTATTGCAGCAGAATCGTTCTTGTATTATGAATCTAGCTCCTTCTTGTCCATGTTCGCTGACTCGTTCCTCAGACCGATCCGCCTATTTTTAATAAACTCAAGGGTGCTGCCCCATGATTTTTCAAATATACTCCTGAAAAGCACAACGGGTCCAAAATCTTCATATTCCTCAGGCCTTATGGCATTTAGCATATAGGCTCTTCTGTAATCTTCAATTTTCTCAACAAGCTCGTCTGTGACTGATTCGGGAGTAGGCAATAGGAAGCGCTGAACCACTGGAGGATCCTGCTCGATAAGCATATCTGCAGCGCCTATCCAGTTAATTGTTACACAGTATTCACTCCCAACCATTTCGGTAAAATGGTGCAAACCGCGTGCACCGCCTCCTATCAATCCTACATTATACCGTTTTTCCTTTACTATGCTGTGGATCTTTTTGGCTATTGATACACCTGCTTGCCAGAGCGCGTCGGGAGAAACGTCAATACCATACTTCATTACTGTACTTTGCAGGTACTCATCATATATGCCAGCTATATGAGATATATATATAGGTGCAGGATTTTTCATTCCTTTCACCGCTTTTTCGTATACCTCACATACATCAAGAGCCTGCCTTACGGTCATAACCTCAGTAGCATTGATGGGTACTCCTTCAGCTGCCAAGATCTCTATAGCTTCCAGTCCTTCCTTTGTCACAGGAATCTTTGCCATCAGATTTTGACCTGCTTCGCAATTGAAACGGGCAAAACGAATTATGCTGGCGACATCCTCTTTAAAAGGGTCTCCCTGTATGCTTACATATCCACTCCTTCCGCTGCTTTCGAGGTACATGGGGAGGAATATTTCAGCTATTTTTGCTATCAGCTCCCTTTGCAGCTTCATCAATGCTTCGCTATCATCATTCTCCTCTTTTAAAATGTTATCGAGTATTCCAAATGTATAATGCTTTTCCTCTGGGCTATCAATCATTTTCCATGTATACGATGGATTTTGAGTGCATCCAATCGCTCCTGCATCGATTGCCATATGGGCTTCGTTTCTTGTAACATTGTTTATCCAGAACCGAGTCGGCGTCTGCGCTTGAACCCTGTGAAAATAAGTATTTTTTGTCATTTTATCTATCACTCCTTCTGGCTCCCTATCCTAAATTTCGAAGAATCTCACTCGCTTCGCTTAGCACCTTGCTATTCCGATCATTCATTTTGGACAATCCCAAGATCTCTTCATACTCTTGTAAATCCATCATTTCTTCAACTAAATCAGAAGTGCTTCCTCTCTCCTTGATAACAGAGAGCAAATTTTTAGTAGCTCTGGCATATATAAGCGTCGTGGCTAGACAGTAAATAACCACTTTATACCCCATTTTTTCGAGATCATTAAGGGGTATGTCAGTCCAAGGCCATGCCTTCTCTAATATATCAAACAATAGCGGTACCGAAGTAATGACTCTCGGTACTTCTTCTATTTCTGAACGTGACCTCAAACCCTCTACGAACACCATGTCTGCACCAGCCTCAGCAAAAGCTCGTGCACGTCTTAGTGCCTCCTTGAAATCAATAGTCGCACGAGCATCCGTTCTGGCTATAATCACAAAATCCTTGTTACTCCTAGCTTTAACAGCTGCCCGTATTCTTGCCACCGCATCAAAAATGGAAACGACTTCAACCCCGGGCATGGCACCGCACTTCTTAGGCATTACCTGATCCTCAATGTGTATTCCCGCCACGCCCGCCTCTTCGTACTCTTGCACAGTTCGCGATACGTTATTTATTCCCCCATACCCTGTGTCAGCATCACAAATCACAGGAATACTAACCGCAGAAACAATGCCACGCGCGTAGCTAACCATTTCCGAAAGGCCAAGTAATCCCACATCCGGTTTTCCTAACCGTACCGCAGCTGTGGCGTTTCCTGACATATAGACCGCTTTAAAGCCAAGTTCTTGTGCAATACGGGCACCTAAGGCATCATGACAACCAGGCGCAACTATAAGTCCTGGTTCATTCAATAAAACTCGAAGTCCATCTTTCATACAAACCACCCTTCTTTGTTTACACAACCATAACTAAAATTACGAACGGTATTACTCCCGAACTATATCACGCATGGTCACTCCCAACTCAGACGGACACACACTTCTCATGGTGAAAAGCCCACGTGTTTCCTAGCTTAATTATTTTGATATTTTAATGCTGTTATTTCTCTGGCAGCCGCAATAATGTGCTCCGTATTCATACCATAATGCGAGTATAGAAGTTCTGAATCTCCTGACTCACCAAATACATCTTTAAGTCCTATACGACGCATCATGGTCGGACATTTTTCAGTCAATACTTCAGCAACTGCCGAGCCAACTCCACACATTATGTTGTGGTCCTCAACCGTAATAACTGCGCCGGTCTCTTTTGCAGCTTAGGCTAAGGCTTCATTCATTATTTTGCAGCAGAACCCGTTATTGCAGTGAAATCATAATTAGTCATAATTAGTATTTTGTCTAACAAATAACGGGGAGTGTATCAGGAGCATGGGTAAGAACAACAATCTCAGCATCTTTACCTTTCTCCTGGAAAGCTTTCTCAAGGGCTTCCTCAACTGTCTCAAAAGGAGTAAAACCTAATTTATATCCTTCTTCAGTGGTTATCCCTCCTGAGACAATAAAAACCTTTTCCCTTTCCTTAACCTGAGCCCAGGCAATAGCGAGGGCAGCGGCGGTAAGGTTTTCAAAATGATTATTCTTAATCATTTCCCTGACTTCCTCAGAGGTCTTACTTGTTATTTCAATAATTTCACCATGAACCTTGGATACCCCTTCAGAACAGGGGGAAACCACTATTATAATGCCATTTTCTTTGATAGCCCTGTCTGCTGCATAAAGGGTTTTATGGGCTTGCCAAAATTCCAAATCACAAGGATGGGAGCTAGCCAGGACTATGTCTGCTTCGCGAGGCAGTTTAACTGCATAAACTTCAGTAGATAATTCTACCCCTTTTAAAAATGCTTTTTCTAAGTCCCCATAAAAAGCTCTGATAACGTTACCACAGGGATCCAATACAGTATTGAAAATTACATCCATCCCAATTTGTCGAGCAATCTGGTTTAATTCCCTTCTTACTGGATTATCAACTACCCCTAGATAAGACCGTTTTTCTTGAACGCTTAATAGGTGAGTAGACCCAGTTGTATCCAGTCCTGATATCCCAGGTTGCACAATTTTTGCCCCTCCGGCAAAACCAGGAATATGATGAGGAACAATGCTGCCAATCCCAATTTTAAAATCTGCGTCATAGGCTAATTTATTGATAGAGATTGGTGTGCCATTAGGAGTTTCACCCAAATCTACCAAAGCTTCTGGATTAATAAAATCATGATTTAATATTTTAACTCTGTCTACTACTTCCTGCCCAAACTTTAATAGTATTTCTTCCGATGTCATATCCCTATGGGTACCAAGGGCAATAATAATAGTTACTTGTTCATCTTTTATCCCCGCCCTATTCATTTCATCCAACATTACAGGAATAATCTGCTCAGTAGGAGTTAAGCGGGTAATATCATCAGCCAAAATAACAACCTTTTCTTTACCTTTAACCAAGTCATGCAAAGATTGGGCTCCAATAGGATTGGCTAATGCCCGTTTTGCCTCTTCCTTAATATCAGTTACAGAAGAGACCGCTTTAGGAGAATAAACCCCCATTAAATTATTTTCAGGAATAGAAATTTCTAATTCCTTGCTGCCATAAGGAAGCTTAATCAAAACCTGCTCCAAACCTGTCACCTCCCAATATTGTTATCTATAAAACTATGTAAATTGTATTTTAATTGAAGGCAAACATATTTACATACCAGCATATATCCATCTACATAATCTAGTATCTATCTCACTACTTGCCATTGATCAAGAATTGAGAATCTTGTCTGAATCTAATTCGATTGCAATATATAATTATCAAGGAACAATACCAAGTGTTTCTTGCTTGATTATTTTAATGCTGTTATTTCTCTGGCAGCCGCAATAATATGCTCCGTATTCATACCATAATGCGAGTATAGAAGTTCTGAATCTCCTGACTCAGCAAATACATCTTTAAGTCCTATACGACGCATCATGGTCGGACATTTTTCAGACAATACTTCAGCAACTGCCGAGCCAAGTCCACACATTATGTTGTGGTCTTCAACCGTAATAACTGCACCGGTCTCTTTTGCAGCTTTTACAACTGCATTTTCATCCAAAGGCTTGATAGTATGAATCTCGATAACCTTAACATGTATGCCTTCTTCCTTTAGAATTTCAGCGGCCTGTACGGACTTTAAGAGCATTGCTCCGGTTGCAAATATTGCTAAATCGTTGCCAAAATCCTTGACACTAACAACTTTTCCTATCTCAAACTTATAATCAGACTCATTAAAAATAATCGGTGAAGGATTTCTTAAAAGCCTAATATAAAGCGGTCCTTTAAATTCCATAACAGCCCTCGCAGCAAGCTTTGCTGACGTTCCATCTGATGGCTGGATTATTGTCATACCAGGAAGAGAGCGCATGATGCCAATATCTTCAATTGCTTGATGAGTTGCTCCATCAGCTCCAACCTGTATTCCTCCATGACTTGCTATAACATTAACATCGAAATTGGGGTAGCATACAAATGTTCTAAGCTGCTCACAAGTCCTCATACTGGCGAAAACACCATAAGTTGCAGCAAATACCTTTGTCCCACCGCTTGCGAAGCCTGCTGCTATACCCATTAGATTTTGTTCAGCAACTCCAAAATTATATGATCTTTGAGGAAACGTCTTGTGAAAAAGTTCGGTACCGCAGGACTTCGCAATATCGGCATCCATAACCACAAAGTTTTCATATTTCTTCCCCAACTCAACTAACTCTTTACCAAAGGCTACTCTTGTCGCAATTCTTTCGGCCATTGCTACACAACCTCCCGTGCAAGTTCTTGAAATGCCATACGCGCTTCATCATCATTCGGAGCCAGACCATGCCATTTACATTCATTTTCCATAAAGGATACTCCTTTGCCTTTTACAGTTTTTGCAATTATAGCCACCGGTCCTTTTACCTTACTGACCTCCTGAAACGCATTCAATATTTCATACATGTCATGACCGTTTATTTCAATAATGTACCATCCGAACGCTTTAAATTTTTCTACTATCGGGTATACATTCATTATGTCTTGTACCCAACCATCAACCTGCAATCCATTGTTATCAATTATAGCAGTCAAATTATCTAAGTTATAGTGTGCTCCTGCCATTGCAGCCTCCCACACCATACCCTCCTGTAATTCGCCATCTCCAAGCATTACATATACTTTGTAGTCCTTTTTCTTTGCTTTTGCTGACAACGCCATTCCTATCCCAAGTGAAAGCCCATTACCCAAAGAACCGGTTGTCATATCAATACCGGGTGTTTTTACCATAACAGGATGTCCCTGTAATATTGAATGAAATTTTCTTAATGTATCAAGGTGTTCCATTCCGAAATAACCTTTTTCAGCAAGGGCTGCATACCATACCGGGCAAGCATGTCCTTTAGATAGAATAAACCTGTCCCTGTCCTCCCACTCGGGATTTGTAGCATCTACCCTCATAACATGGAAATATAATGCAGTAACAATATCCGCTGCCGATAGAGAGCCCCCAGGATGACCTGCACCGGCTTTATGTATCATGTGGATTATGTCTCTACGGATGTCATTTGCTTTTCTCTTTAGAAACACAATATCCTGTTGTGTATAATACCTCAAAACTAAAACCTCCCAACACTTTCGTTTTTAAATTATCTGGAAACCTTTTATTTATCATAGGTTCAGATACATCTGTAAACTTAACGGAAAAAGTCTTATCTATAAGTGCCTCTTTCATAATATCGCTCCTCGAATCTCGGAAACGTTTAACACTTTTACATTTTTGAGCAAATCCCCATATATTTCTTCTTCCGAAGCCTCTTTTCTGTCGATCGGTTCAACTACCCAAGTAGTATTCATATAATGCTTCTGAGTGACGTTTTCCGAAATTATGTTCCCTCCCCAGGTTCCGCAACCCAACGAAAAAGTATTCGCCAGTCCGTTAAACCAATTGCCTGCATTTGCCGCTCCGTGAGGTTGTCTGACAGTTACTCTGGTTGTTTTTGTGTTTAGAGCCAATCTCATAATATGTTCATCATTGAATGAGTGTATACCACACGAGTGTCCAAGTCCTGAGTATCCGGTAATTCTGTTGACTTTATCGACTGCTTCATCAAAATCCGCATATTTGTATACTGTAAGGACTAATGACATTTTTTCGCCTGAAAACGGATAATCTTTGCCAATACCGGTTTCTTCGACCATTATGAACTTAGTGCCTTCAGGTATGGAAATACCTGCAACTTCTGCAATTCTATCAACGGATTTAGCTACTACGTCTCTTGACAGGTTTCCATTTACCCACAAAACATTCTTAATCTTTACTTTTTCTTCCGGATTCGCAAGATATCCACCTTCATTTTTTAAAGTTTCAATCATTTTTTCATAAATACTTTCATGGACAATAATCGAATTTTCTGCTGAGCAACCCGACGCGTTATCCCCCGTTTTGCCTATTCTTATTTTTGTTGCAGCATCATCTAGATCAGCTGACTCGTCAACTATGATTGCCGCATTACCCGCTCCAACACCATATGCAGGCTTTCCGGAACTATAAGCAGCTTTGACCATGTCGCCCGCACCGGTAGCCATTGTCAAATCACATTGCCGCATAAGCTCCTGAGAAAGCTCTTTTGAAGGATTCTCTATACAAATGAATAAATCCTCAGGCACACCATTTTTTGCAAGTATATCCCTCATTATATTAACGACCCTAATCGTGGTCATCTTGCTTTTGGGATGAGGAGCGCATATAACAGCATTCCTTGCCCGCAAGCCAAGTACAGATTTAAAAACCGGAGTAGCTTCGGGATTTGTACTGGGAATCAATGCGGCTATCACGCCTATGGGTTTTGCAATCTTTCTAATTCCCATCTCAGGATTTTCTTCAATTACTCCTACGGTTTTAATTGATTTAACTTGATAAAAAACTGCCTGCATTTTTTTAGTAAGCTTTGCTATTTTAGAATCCACATTCCCCATATCGGTTTCCTTGACACAGTTTATAGCAATATCTCTCGCAATTTCCGGTCTTGATAGTGTATACACAATTGCAGCAGCCAATTCATCAACTTTTCTTTGAGAATACCCTTCTGCAATTCTTTGAGCTATTCTGGCTCGCTCGACAAGTTCTCTTATCGTCTGTTCAGCTGTCATAAGATTTTCTCCTTCTCTATCTGTGGTCTTTATCAATTAAAACTTGATGTCCGCTGTAATTGCCACTGATGTGTTCTTTCAAATCCAGTGCTACTTCGATTAATACATTAACATCAATGCCGGTATTAAAACCCATTCTATTCAACATATAGACAAAATCTTCAGTAGAAGTATTTCCGGAAGCTCCGGGGGCAAACGGACAGCCACCCAACCCACCTATTGATGTCTGAATCTTTGTAATCCCCCGCTCCAAGGCCTTATACGAATTGATTATCCCCATATTCCTCGTATCATGAATATGTATCTGGAATTCGCACTCCCGAAACTCACTCAACGAAGCATCTACTAGTCTTTCGACCATCATAGGATGAGCTAATCCAACCGTATCACACAAATTAAAGGAACTGATTCCTATATCATGTGCTCTTTTTAGAAAAGCCATAGTCTTTTCGATAGGGATATCCCCTTCAAAGTGACAGCCAAATGCCGTAGCCACATCCAAATTTATCTTAAGATATGGATAAAGTTTTTGTATTTCTGATAATTCCATAAAGGACTCGTCGTGAGATTTTCTAACATTGTTAAAATTGTGCGTTTCACTTACCGAGATAACATAATATATCTCTTTTATCCCACATTCAACCGCCAGCTTTGCTCCATACATATTCGGAACTAAAGCAAATAAATTCGAATCAGGATATCTGTCAAGACATGCAAAAGCAATTTCTTTTGCATCTTTCATTTGCGGTATAGCTTTAGGACTTACAAACGAAGTTATCTGAACGCTTTTAATTCCTGCTCTTATAATTCCGTCAATAACCTTGAGTTTGTACTCAGTCGGAATAAAGTCAGGTACGTTCTGAAATCCGTCTCTTGGCCCTACCTCAATTATTTCAATCTTCTTATCAGACATATATACCTCCGTTTATCAAAAAAGACTCCTGTATACATCCAGCAAATCTTCTCTGGACAAATATACAAAGTTGTTTTTCAGCAATCTTTGTTGTGTTTCTATGACTTTATCAACATAGTTTTCTATATCCTTATCATTAACTCCATATTCGCGCAATCTCTTCTTCGGCAAAATCTTTTCAATCAAATCCTCAAGGGCACTCAATGAACCTTTAATGTCTGTATTGATTCCTAAAGCCTCATTTATAATATCGGCAATTTCTTTAAGCTTTCCGGCAGGAGAAAGATCTGCATACTTTTTGAAAACCGCAGTCAAAAATCTTGAGTTAGCTTCGCCATGCGGAACATGGTGCGCACTTCCAAAATGCATCGCTAATGCATGAACAGCTCCACAGGGTGTATTTGAAAGGGCTATTCCTGCAAAAGTGCTGGCTCTTAAAAACTCCATGATGAATTCAAAACGTTTTTCTATGCCGTTCTCAATCAAATCTTTATAATGGGATATGATTGTCTTAATTGCACTTTTGCAAAAAATATCGTTATACGGATTTCCAGTCGGCGCAACAAAAATTTCCATTGCATGTATTAAAGCATCCATCGAACTGTACAGAAAGATTTTTGCCGGTATGCTATCTAATAACTCTTCAATAAGGACAGCCGAATCAGCAAAATTTGCTTCAATCCTCTTCCCCATTTTAGTTTTTTTAGCAGTCATATCCACTACCGAAACACATGTCACCTCGCAGCCTGTTCCACATGTAGTAGGAATAAGTATAAGTCCCTTGTCTCTAACAAGGGGGATTTTGTCATCAAATATTTCTTCGGTCGTATTTGCATTTTTTATGCACAGGAGTTTGGCAATATCAAGAATTGTACCGCCACCAATACCTATAATCCGTTTTATTTCTTTTCCGTAAATATCCTTTAAAATTTTATCTATCATGATATCGCTCGGTTCCCCAAGACCATAATCATCCTGGAAAATATAATTACAATTTAGTACGCCTTTCAAATACTTTTCGTAAAGAAATTTTTCTGTAAAAACAGTGTCCTCAGCGGATAAGTTAAAATGTTGAACGAACTCACCAAGCTTCTTAAATTCAAACACTGATGGTTTTAGCTGAAATTTATACATATTCGAACCCTCCCGTACGAATCACTTCAATATAGTTCGCCTTAACCTTAAGCTTCTGCGCAATCCGAGCACCTACAGCATCATGGCAACCTGGCGCAACTATCAGTCCAGGTTTATCCAGTAAAATTCTAAGACCTCTGTTCATGCAAACCTCCATTACACCGCTTCTGCTCCTTATATCATCAACAGCTCGGTGGAAAATTCATCGACCAAATGAAGCGGTTTTGGTTATTCCCAGCCTCGCTTGGTGTAATCCCCATATTCAAGGGCAGCTTCAAACATCGCCATGATATTCTCTGGCGGGACATCGGCCTGGATGTTGTGTACCGAATTCAATACGTAACCCCCGCCTTCTGCCATTTGAGCAAGTCTTCGCCTGACCTCGGTTCTCACATCACCAGGGGTGCCATAAGGTAACACATTGTGAGTATCTATTCCACCCCAAAAGGAGAGCTTATCCCCAAATTCCCTCTTCAGCCTTGCCGGGTCCATATCCTTTGCACTCACTTGGATGGGATTTAACACGTCAACCCCAATCTCTATGAAGTCAGATATAAAAGGATATACACCTCCGCAGGTATGATAGTGTATCTTGGCAGTAGTTTTCTCCCTAATAGCTTGGAACAGTCTGGCCTGTCTGGGTTTTAAATACCTGCGATATGAATTAGGGGAAATCATCGGGCCACTCTGGGTGCCTATATCATCGCCATAGACCACGACGTCAACCTTATCCTCTACTTCGCCGAGAATCGAATGTATCAGGTCTATTTGGTACTGAAGTATCCTATCCATGAGGTCGCATATGGCCTCAGGATCTAAGGCTATCTCGGTAAACCAGCCCTCAAAACCCCTCATAAACTGGCTTTGAGCTATAAAACCACTCCTGATATTAATAACAACTGCATATCCTTTTTTATGGTAATTGTGGGCTTCTTCTCTCATCCCTTTGGTTCTGCTTGGATCTTTGCCGTCCGGCCAGTTAAAATTGTCCAGAATCAAAGGGGTTATGCTGTCCTGGAAGGGACTCTTTACAATATCGTAGTAAAACCCACCTTTTGGCATTGTTCGCACCAAACCCCATTCATCTTCGTAAGAACCGTCAGGGTAAACTTTGTCCTCCCATCCCTCCCTGGGCCGCGGGAAAATCCCTCTCGTGTCCACGCCAAGCATCTCCAAGAGCTCCTCGTCGGGAGCAACTCTAGCAAGCTGAAAGGGTTTGTCCAGCAAGATGGTAGGGGTTTTTACCCCCAGGTAGTCTTTGAGCCGTTCATATGCTCTTATGACTATTCCAGTATTTGAAGAACTCCCGAAGTCTATCGGAACCCTATCCGGTTCCCGATGTTCCAGCGCTGTTCGTAATCGCTCACGATGTGTCATAGTGCTTTGCTTCCCCCTAATCTTTATTTTAAAAAATTAACTGACGATCTCAATCAATGTTTTTAAGCCGTTATCTCTCCGGTATATCTTTTCGAAGACTTCAGCCGCATCTTCAAGAGGATAAACATCTGTAATAAAAGGTTTTACATCAAATATTCCTTTTTCCAATAAGTTCTTAGCACCTCGAAAATCGTTATAAGTATAAACAAATGTGCCCTTTAAATTAATCTCCGAATAGACTATCTGCAATAGGTCTATCGGAATCATCTCATGGTAGAGCGCGACTAAGTTTATCAAACCGGCTCTTCTTACCAGCTTAAAAGCGGTCTCAACAGATGAATGATTGCCTACAGTGTCAACAACAACATCTGCTCCCAATTCATTAAAGCCTTTCACAGTGCTTATCAGATTCTCTTTATTGGGATTCACCGCTACAAAGCCCATCTCTTGTGCTTTTTGCAGTCTATATGTATTTATCTCACTGACGATAATACCGGTAGCACCGCGATAACGCATAACCTGTGCTATCAATAAACCAATTGGTCCTCCTCCCAGTATTACCGCAGTATCACCTATCTGTAACTTACATTTACTAACAGCGCTAACAGCTACGGCCAATGGTTCTATAATTGCCATTTTTTTAAAATCGCAGGATTTTGATAATTTAATAATCTTGTCAAGTGGAACCTTTACAAATTCGGCAAATCCACCATCAACGTCACATCCGCAAATCCCCCTGCTAAAACATAAGTTATATCTGCCAGTTTTGCAATAAAAACAATCATGGCAGTGAACTATCGGCTCAACGGTAACACAATCCCCAATCTCCAGATCGGTTTTCCTGTTTGCCTTTATTTCCGCTACTTCCCCTAAAAATTCATGACCCATGATTGTACCTGAACGAATGCGCGTGTGCTTCCCAAGATACATTGTTATATCAGAACCACATACTCCACAATATCTTACCTTAATCAAAACCTCATTATCTTGTAATTCTGGTTTTGGTCTATCCATTAACCGAACATCTTTCGGTCCCACATATACTAAAGCCTTCATCTTCTTCCCTCTTTTAAAAAACATCTGCTTCTAAGAATTGACTCTGTCACGTTAATGCCTGTAATTTAATATACCCTGCTCTTACTTTGGTTCATATTTACCTAAACTCTACGAAATTACCGGCAGTCCACCCGCCGTCAACAACTATTGTCTGACCAGTTATATAACTGGCTGCATCTGATGCTAGAAATAAGATAACATCGGATATTTCTTCCGGTTGAGCCGGTCTGCCAAGTGGGGTATTGCTTACAACAACATTATACCAAAACTCATCGGATAAAACCTGTTCTGTCATAGGTGTCCTAACAAAACCGGGAGCAACTACATTTACGTTTATATTGTATTTAGCCCACTCTATCGCCATACTCTTCGTAACTTGCTTTAATCCCCCTTTGCTGGCTGCATATGCTGCCCTTAATGGCAGAACCATTTCTCCTTGTAAAGACCCTACATTAACTATTTTCCCATATTTCTGCTTGATCATTGCTCTGGCAACCGTCTGGCAACAAATGAATGCCCCTTTTAAATTAATATTTAAAACTTTATCCCACTCTTCTTCACTGACATGTTCAGTAGGGGTGCTCTTTATGCTGATGCCGGCTGCATTAACCAAAATGTCAATTCTGCCTAATTTACTAACAGTGTATTCAACCATTCCAGCAATTTCATCAGCCTTTGAAACATCTGCCTGAATGTAAATAGCTTTTCCTCCTGCTGAACAAATATCACCTGATACTCTGCTGCCTTTTTTTTCATCGCGACCAACCAAGACTACATGGGCACCGTTAGCAGCAAGTCCGAAAGCAGTCGCCTTCCCTATTCCGCTGCTACCGCCCGTTACAATCGCTACTTTACCGTTCAGGTTGAGTCTATTCAAAAAATCGTTTTTCAAACTCGCCCCTCCCTATATGTGTGTTTATTCCTTACAAAAACATTAATCCATGTGCGAACCACCATTTATGTCAATTTCTTCACCGGTAATGTAAGATGCTTCGTCAGACGCGAGAAAAGCAACCGTTTCAGCTATCTCGTTCACAGTTGCCGGTCTTTTCATAGGAATGTTTTCCCAAGTAGCTCTTTCCGCTTCTGCTGACAGTCCAACTCTGATATCTGTGTCAACCAATCCCGGAGCTACACTGTTCACAGTAATACCGTATTCGACGACCTCTCGTGCAAGCGCCTTTGCAAAACCTAATACGCCTGCCTTTGAAGCTGAGTAATGAGAACCACCATATACCCCACCGCCGCGTTTTGCTGACACAGAGCTCATGTTTACAATTCTACCGTACTTTTTTTCAATCATTGGCTTAAGAACTGCCTTCGAGCAAATAAATGTTCCTTTTAGGTTAACATCAATAATTCTTTCAAAATCTTCTACCAACATATCAATTGTTTTAATAGGCTGGGTGATGCCTGCATTATTAATCAAAATATCAACCTTTTTAAATTCCTTTAACGTTAACTCAACCATTGCGTCAACAGAAACAACGTCTGTAACATCTAGCTGGATTGCTAATGCTTTTCTGCCAAGACTACGGATTTCTTCCGCAACCGCTTTTGCTCCATCCAGATTTACATCTGCAACAACAATATCCGCACCTTTTTTAGCTAAGCATAATGCAATTCCTCTTCCGATCCCCCTTAGTGAACCTGCTCCGGTTACAATTGCTACTCTTCCTTCAAAACTCATATTCAGCAACTCCCTCTTATACTCTTTTCATTTTACAAATTCCTTTGCCGCTTCCGTGATATGCTTTACAGACATTCCGTATTCTTCATATACTAGTAACACATGCTACTTATTTCCTTCAATTCTCTAAAATGGTCTTTTAAAGAAGGGTATAGGTGTTTGTATAAGTTATAATAAGCTTTATATACATCCTTGTTCCGGTAATCAGGAACATAAGTTTCATAATCTTTCACCAGTGCCCGTGTAGCATCTCTACAGTCTTTATAGACACCTACAGCTACTCCGCCCAAAAGTGCAGCCCCCATAACAGCGGTTTCCTTAAATTTCAGAACTCGCAGTTCTTTACATGTAATGTCCGCCTTGAGCTGATTCAAAAAAGGATTATTGCACCCCTTACCTGCAACCGTTATAGAGTTTACATCCTTCTTCAACAACACTTCCGCAATTTCCAAGTTGGCTTTCAATCCATAGATTCCCCCTTCAAGGACTGCCCGGATAAGGTCGTTTTTAGTTGACTTAAGATTCAGCCCAAAGAATACTCCTCTGGCATTAGGATCCCATATTGGGCTTCTTTCCCCGGACATATATGGCAGAAATATAACACCGCCTGCTCCTGGCTTAGAGCAGGCAGCTTCCTCACATAATATATTGTAAACATCAAGTCCGCTTAATCCGGCTACGTAATTTTCCGTAAAACCTAGAACATCACGTACCCACCGAAAAGCTGCTCCTGCTGCCACCATTGCCCCCCCGCCAAGCCATCTTTGCGGTACTACATGATTACGGTTTAAAAATCGTGATTCCAAACAAGGTTTGGTACAACATACTGTAAGAACATTTGATGTTCCTGATGTTTCGAATATATCGCCTTCTTCTATTATTCCCGCGGCAAAAGCAGAACAAGCGCTATCCGCTCCACCCATAACCACAGGTATACCTTCCGTTAATCCCAGTATTTGGGCTCCCTGTTCATTTAGATGTCCAATTAATTGATATGAGGGTTTCAGTTCCGGCAGCTTATCAATGTCTACTCCATAAATTTCACATAGCGCCGCAGACCAATCCATCGTATTCACTTGATCAAATAATCCGGTAAGTGAAGCATTAGAATAGTCCATCCCAAAATTATCCGTAAGAACTTTTGCTATATAAGTGTTAGCATGTCCAAATACTTTAGTAGAACGATAATTATCCGGTTCGTTATCTTTTAACCAACGCATGCTGGTGCCTGAAATAGTTCCGGCAGCCACTCTATTACCGCTCTCCGACATAAAACTATCCATTGGTTTAAGTTTTTGTATATCTAAAGCTTCTCGCCATGAACGAGTATCAAGATATAGAATGGCCGGACGAATTGGCTCTCCTGACATGTTCATAGCCACAAGGGATGGACACATGTTGCTTAAACCGATGCTCAGTACTTCTGTATCGTTTATAGTTTCTTTAATTCTTTTCATGCAACATTTTATCTTTTTCACCCAGTCATAAGGCCAATATTCAGCCCATCCCGCTGAAGTTAATGACAAATCAATGGGCTCCATAGCTATATCAATAAGATGACCTTCAGTATCAAATGCTGCTATCTTTATGCCACCACCACCTATGTCTATACCCAAAAGAAGTCCTTTTTCTTTCACTATTTGCTCCTAAATTAATTTCTATCCAGAATGGCCAAGGCTTCTTCAGGAGTCTTTAGTTCATATATAATGCTTTTTAAGCTGTTGATGATACCAGGAATGTCATTGTGCTGCCATATATTACGCCCATATGTTACTCCGGCAGCACCTGCACTAATGGCATCATAAGTCATCCGGAATAGATCAATGGGTCTTTCCATTTTCGCTCCTCCTGCTACTACTACCCTTGCAGGACAAGCCTCCACAACACGCCTGAAACTATCCGGCGAACCTGAGTACCAAGTTTTTATAATATCAACTCCGAGCTCTGCCCCTAAGCGCGCACAGTAGCTTATATGTTCAACTTTGTAACGCTCTTCATCGGGTATTAGATTGCCGCCCGGATAAATATGAGCCACCAATGGCATGCCAACGCTTGTAGCCTCTTTGGAAATTCTTCCTAGATCTCTTAACATCTCCGGTTGTCTTTCATCGCCAAGCATAACACCTACTGATATGGCATCAGCCCCTAATCTCACTGCCTCTTCTACGTCTGCAAAGGTTACATCAAAACTTTTGTGAAAGGGTGTAAATGCTGAAGCCTTCATTATCAGAGCAACTTGTCCTGCATGGGGCAAAAACAATTTCGCCGCTATTCCTTTATTAATGGTTATAGCATCAACTCCTGCTTCTACAACTTCCTTAATCTTGTACCCTATGTTTTCTATACCCGAAATTGGCCCTCGATTGACGCCCTGATCAAATGCCACCGCAAATATCCTTTGAGATTTACAGTTAAGCAAGCGCTTTAAGCGGATTTCTTTTCCTAAATACATGAAAATCTCCTCCTTAGTTGAATTCAATTATTGTTTTTAGTCCTTCTGCTGAACGGGCTACTTCCAAAGCGGCAGTCATGTTATCCAAGGTAAAACTATGTGATATCAGCTGCTTTAAATTAATCTTGTAGCTGTCTGACAACAACATAGCTTGTGTAAAATCTTGCCTTGTGGAAGCACTGGCACCGGTAACCACTATTTCGTTGTAATGGATGATATTACTATCAATTATGCTTGTCTGCCCTTCCGCGAAACCTGCAAATAAACTAACTTTACCTCCCTTTCTTACAACTTTTAAAACATCATTAACAATTGTTGGTATTCCTATAGCCATGATAGCGATATCAAACCCCATATCTGTCTCACGACAGGAAACATCATTTAATGTTTCCGTTCTCGGATCTATAACTAGATCTGCACCTAATTCCAACGCCAGCAATCGACGTTTTTCATTTGGCTCGCTCACTGCTACTTTTCTTGCTCCTTTAGCCTTTGCAAGCATAACATGCATAAGTCCTATCGGCCCAGCGCCAATAACCAGCACAGTATCTCCCAAACCCACCCCAATTTTTCTTTGCCCATTTAAGCAGCATGAAAGCTGTTCCAAAAGAGCAGCTTCTTTAAAGCTGACTTTAGAATCGATTTGAAATACATTCCCGCTAGCTAAAGCTATCGCCGGTATCCGTACATATTCGGCAAAACCTCCATCAAATTCATATCCGATAGCTTTGCGGTTAATGCAGATATTTTCCAAGCCTGACAGACAATAAAAACAATTTCTACATGGGATAATTGGAGCTATAGCCACTCTGTCGCCTGGTTTAAAATTTTCGACCTCATTTCCGACTGCTGCTACCACTCCAGAAAACTCATGTCCAATTATTGAAGGATAGCGTACGCCTCGAGTTTTTTTACCTGCAATTATGCGCAGATCAGTACCACATATGGAAGCTGCTTTTACTTTAACAAGAATTTCTCCTTGAGCAATTTCAGGGTCTGGATAACTCGCAACTTCTAATTTTCCCGGACCGTATAATACTGCCGCCAACATTTAAGCTTTCACTCCTTTAACTTATTATTTTTACTTCCCGTAAAACAAATTAGGCAAATACAGTGTGATTTGAGGGAATGCTACCAAAAGTATAAGCACTAGAATTAAAGTAATAAAATAAGGTAGCGCTTTTCTTACTATTTTCATATACGGTACCCCGGTAACTCTTTGAGTGACGAAAAGTAACATTCCAAAAGGAGGCGTTAAAAGCCCATACCCTATAACTAATGAACACACTATACCAAAGCTTACCGGATCAATACCAGTATACTCAGGCACGACTGACAAAATCGGAGCAACAACTAATATTAGGGATATAGTTTCCATAATTGTTCCTAAAATCAACAAAACAAAAATAATTGTAACATAAATAAGCAAAGGATCACTTGTAAGTCCAAGAATCGATTCGACTAAAGCAGCAGGGGCACCAGTAAATGTCAGTATCCAAGCAAACACGTTAGCAACCGCCACTATAAAAAGAATTGAAGCACTTTCTTTTGCTGTACTGATTATCATTGGAATTTGTTCTTTCAAACTAATACGATAAAAAGTAGTACTAATAATAATAAGATATATTACCGCGACAGCAGCCGCTTCCGTTGGAGTCACGATACCTCCAAAAACTCCTACCCAAACAATTAGTACTGCCAATAATGCAGGAAAAGCATAATATAAACTCTTTAATAAAGGACGAAAGCCTAAAAACTTTTCTTTTGGGTAGTTCCTCATTCGAGCTAAAACTGCGACAGTGACCATAAATCCTGTGAGTATCATAATTCCCGGTATAATACTACCGGCCCATAAACGCCCTATCGAAACCTCTGCTGTAACCCCCCATAGAATAAGGGGTATACTCGGAGGTATTATTATTGAAAGGATAGAAGAAACTGCAGTTGCTGCAGCAGAATCCTCCTTGTTATATCCAGCTTCTACAGCCATAAAGTGCACAGCACGGCTTGGTCCTACTGCGTCAGCCACAGCCGAACCGCTTAATGCAGCAAATTTGCCGCTTACTAACATATTGATCTGCATCAATCCTCCACGCCACCAACCAACTGCTTGTCTTATCGGGGCGAACAAATTCTTCGAAACTTTATCGTGGCACACCAACTGGCCAACCCAAACGAACAAAGGAATTGTTAATATCACAAAACTGTTAACCCCATACATCATATGGAGTGGCAATATGATCTCCCATCTGGGTATATTCCCACTAACAAAAATAAAAAATAAAGAAGCTGATCCAATAGAAACAGCGACAGGGACTTTTAGGAATAGAAGTATCAGCATAACTAATACAGCAGCACCCAACCAGAATACAATCATTTTTCTACACCTTGCCTTCTCTTACTATCCAACACTTGTTTTAAATTGTAAACTAAAAAAACTAAAGCAGAAATTGCCACAGCAACATAGAATGATGACATATTTATTCTCATAGCCGGAGTAAACAAATGCGTTTGCGCTATTGACATCACTAACGCCCCCCATAAAACAAAAGAAAAAAAGAAACAAGAAATTAAATTCGAAAAAATTCCCACAATCTTCATAGCTTTAGGAGTTATTCTTCCTTCTAAAATATCTACACTTATATGGTTACCGACAATATAAGCCGCCCCCAAAAAAGTCAGCCAAACGTTCAAAAATCGTGCAAACTCTTCAGTCCAAGGTAAATGAAAGGGTAAACGAAAATATCGCACTGCCACTTGTAGCAACGTAGTTACTAATATTCCAATCAAAATAGAAACGAGTGAAAACTCAATTAGTTTGTTCATATAGAATTTAAGGTTTTTAATTATATTACCCATTTTTGGTTTTTGTCCCTCCAATTCTTCACAGCTAAAATCTCGTTAAGTTGATGCAATGACATTAAAAACACAAAATTAGGGAGATGAAGCGCAATGTCAATTCATCTCCCCTTTCCCCATTTTTGTTATTGAATTAAGCCCTCTTCAAGCAACCATTCTTCTACATCAGCTCTCATAAATTGATCAACCGCTTCTCTAACTATAGGTGCTGCCACTTGCCAGAGAGCATCCTTATCAATTTCAATAATTTCTATTTCATCGGCAATTGATTCAAGCAATCTCCCCTCAAACTCTGACTTCACTTCTACAGCATATTGTTCCATTTCCAAGAAAGACTCTTTAATAATATTTCTTGTTTCTTCGGGCAACCCCATAAACCAATCCAGATTAACACTCCACTCAGAGATCCATCTCATGTGCTCGGTTAGAATGAGATAATCCTGTACTTCCTGAAACTTTTGCGCATATATGGTTTCGATAGGATTCTCTTGCGCATCAATTATTCCACGTTCAAGTGCCGCGTAAACCTCCACAAAGGGCATAGGTGTAGCAATAGCACCCAGTTTTCCCCAAACATATACCCATGTAGGAAATTCCGGAAGTCTAAGCTTTAATCCTTTAATGTCTTCCGAGCTGCGAACTGGTATATTGCTTGTTAAAAGTCTTGGATTTCTCATTGTCCATGCAAGTATATACAAGTTATATTTAGCCGCTTCCGCATTCATCTCTTCTCTGAATTCATTACGAAATCTTTCTGCCTGTTCTCTTTCCTGAAACAAAAAGGGAATATTCAATGCCATTACATCATTCATGTAATTTGCACTCGGAAACCCCCCGGTTCTTGAAAGTTGCAACAACCCCTGACTAATCATCTCAGTTACAACCTTATCCCCTCCTAAGGAGCCACCAAATGCATGTTCGAAAGTAATCGCTCCGCCTGTCCTTTCTTCAATCAATTCTGAAACCATCTTTTGAAGTTGGGACTCTGCCCCTTCCGGAGAATCTGTAGTAGCAAAAACTAGTGTTTGCGGCTCAGGCGCCTCTGCTACTGGCGCGGGTGCCGGCGCGGGCGCAGGTGCAGGTGCAGGCTGCTGTGCCGCAGGAGCGCACGAAGCAAGAAGGGCAACAACCATAACCATCGCCAGAAGAATCCCGATAATCTTTTTAGTGTTTTTCATAAGTTTATCCTCCCCTATATATTTTTTATTATTTACATCCTGTGATTCAATTTGAATATCACAGTATTTAAATCGAACGAACCAATTCCTGACATTTTGATTTTGTTTCCAACTTCAATTTTCTTCAGCATTGGGTATATAAACCGTATTTAAAGAAATACTACTATATAATTAATCCTGAATCAATGTGTAAAAAGACTAATCTTTTAATTCAAAAAGTAAATGTTTTTTGTGTTCAGCGCACAAAAGACACATAAAAGCCGAAATCAAGATGAAAGCTTTTCTTTAATGAATCTTATTCCCCGATAAATCTGAACTGCGGCTACTACGCACATAGTTGCCGCTCGATCAGTAAGTCTTAAAATCCTATTTTTTCCCAAGATTAGTGCAAGTATCCTTTATATTCTTAAATCCGGATGCCAGTAATTCGGTATCGGTTTGACACATAACAATTGTTAAGTCATCAAAAAACATCTCTAACATTTTTGGAC
>Ga0209105_100051_pt1 | contig 43424 bp, 42 predicted proteins | sample SedPBSmetaG_FD_184158 | JGI IMG/M metagenome (GOLD analysis project Ga0209105, IMG submission 184158) | Freshwater sediment bacterial and archeal communities from Indian Creek, Illinois, USA to study Microbial Dark Matter (Phase II) -... | ecosystem: Environmental > Aquatic > Freshwater > Creek >...
AGTTGTTTTTGTGGTATAATCGCCATAAGGGAAAACCTCCTCTGGTTCTTTTTTTGTGTTAAAAAAAGTATTCGCCAGAAACAGGGGGTTTTCCTGCTTATTTTTCGTCTTTACTCTTATTTTCTTCTTTTTTCCCTCCTTGGGGTCAATTTTGTAAAAACTACTGCTGCCTGGCTTCAAAACCCGCATAAACATTGGTGTGTGTTGGGGTAAAGTGTCTTTTCTGCTGCCCTAAAACAGCCTGTTTATCGACATCCCCGGACAGCGCAAAAGGCTCCCTGCCTGCTTTCACAGATTTTAATCATCATTCGCCCGAGCCAGGGCAAGTCGTTTTGCTTTTTTGTCAACGGCTGCCTGCAGTTCCTTTTTGCTGTTGAGAAGGCGGCCTGTCTGCACATCTATGAGCAGGTCCCGCAGTATTTTGCCCACCAGCGGACCCTTGCCCACTTTTTGCGCCAGATAATCTCCACCGATCTCCAACTCGCCCGTATATAGAACGGTATGCGCCAAAACCCTTTGAAAGCAGTCGCTTACCGCTGCAATGTAGGCCGGATCTGCTCCCCGGCCGCGCGCCTTGTTATCGGCGTCAGCCAGCAGGAAAAGCTGCCGCGCCGCATCCACGAACTCCTTTCGATTTTTGAAGTTCCGCGCCCGTTGTTTTATCCAGCGGTACATCTGCCTGTCATTCATATCGGAAGGGATCATGTGGTTTCTTACCAGCCAGACAACCATGAGGGCTTGTTCCCGTAGTACCCGCAGGCGTACCAGGATGGTTTGAGCCAGCCTGGCACTGACACTGGCATGGCTGTAGTCGGCCGGTTCGCCCCGCTTGTTCAGGCATCTGATCTCCGCCCTGCCCTTGGCTGCGTCATGCAGCAGGGCGGCCCAGCGCAGCACCGCGCCGGGAGCGATTTCATCAATGCTCCTGAGCGTGTGCTCCAACACATCGTATGCATGAAAGCGGGGATTTTGCTGTACTCCTTGCAGGGCGGCGATCTCCGGCAATATGGGAACAAGTTCCCTTTTCCCACCTTTTTTAATGCTGCAGGAGAGCGCAAGGACTTCCGTTTCCACCAAGTGTCGCAGTCCGCGGGAGGGGAAAGGAGCGAGGAGGATTTTTTCTAGTTCATTCCTGACACGCTCTACGGAAAGCTGGGTAAAACGGCGGCGCACCTCTCCATCCGCACTGGCATCAGCAATGCCCGGCTCTGAAGTAAAGTCTGTCATGGCCATAAAGCGTGCAGCGCGCATTATGCGCAGGGGGTCTTCCAGAAAACGATCCCGGGGGATGCCTACGCAGCGGATGATCCCTTTTTTTAAATCTTCTTTCCCGCCGAAGGGGTCTATGATTCGTCCCTGCCGATCCATGGCCATGGCGTTTATGGTAAAATCCCTCCGTGCCAGGTCAACTGTAATGTCACTAAGAAACTCAACTTTTACCGGGCGATGGGGATCGATGCCGTAAGATTCCGCGCGCATGGTGGCGATTTCATAATTTTTCTCCTGGACCAAAACATTGACCACACCGAAGGAGATGCCATGCTGCCAGGCTTTCCAGCCCGCTTCTGCAGCAGCAGCGATGATCTCTCCGGGGCTCCGGTCTGTGACAAAATCGTAGTCATTGGGTTGACGGGAGAGGAGCATATCCCGGACACAGCCGCCCACAAGGTAGCAGGAAAATCTACCGGCAGAGATTATTTCCAGAATTGCCCGGGGGGTGGGGGGAAGATCAAAAAGCATAACCGTCTCCTCGCAGTTGTTTCGATACAAAAAATATTATAGCACAAAATTTTCCTGATTGATTGTTATAATAAAGCCGCGCCTTTTCTCTTTATTGCGAAAAAAATATCTCTTTTGCAGGAAGCATTGTGTTTTTGTCGAATAGGTCTACAATAGGCTGTTGTTTATGCCGTGCCAGTTAAGCAGTTTAGGGAAAGAATTATTGAAGGGGCGTTGTGGTATGCAAAATAATGTCCTTGGTCGCCGCATCAGAGGATTGCGTCGCCTTAAAAGGATGACCCAGCATCAGTTGGCTGCCTATCTGGAACTGTCCGCCAGCCAGCTCAGCAATATTGAAAGAGGCTTGAAAAGGCCGCAGCCTGAGCTGTTGGAGAAGATTGCCTTAATCCTCGATGTGCCCCGTGAAGAATTTTTTTTGCTTCCGGCAAAGGGGAACAAATAGAGACAACATTATTACCAACGGAACGGGCCCGAAAAAAGGCCCGTTTTTTTTGTACAGCTTTTTCCCAACCCGTTGTCTTGTGCTGCTTGCTCTGTTATAATGGTAATGTTCACAAGTTTGTGCACAAAATGTAACAGCCAGACAGAAGTATAGGCTTGAAGCGAGGGGCGGGTTTTTGTTGTCTGGAATATTGATTCGCATTGGTGAAAAGATCATCAGCCGGGCTAAAATTGAAGATGCCTTGCAGCAGATCCTGGAGTTGCGGGCTGCCGGTTTTTCCCAGCAGGATGTGGCCGGGCGGCTTGGCCTGGACCGAACTTTTATCTCCCGCCTGGAAACCCTGGGAGAGGTGCGCAAAGGGAAACGGCTGGCGGTAATTGGTTTTCCCCTGCGAAATAAAGAAGAAATTGGCGCTGTCGCCGGAAGCAGGGGCGTGGAGTTTACCTGGCTGATGGATGAAAAGGAGCGCTGGGAGCTGGTACGGAGACAAAGCGCCATTGACTTTTTTAATCTGGTTATGGAAAAAATTACGGCGCTGCAGTGTTTCGACCTGATAATTATCATTGGCTCGCGCAAATGGTTTAAAATTGCCGAGGCTTTGCTTGACGGCCAGGTTTTGTTCCTTGAGCTGGGAAGCTCCCCGATTACTGAGGATTGCATTTTGGACCCGCAACATTTTGCCTCGGTCCTGGACCAGGTTATGGCGCAGGCTCCCGGAGATAAAAATATTTAAGCAAAAGGAGGCGTCGGCTATTGAAAAAAATAATCAGCATTAGCCTTGGTTCTTCCAAAAGGGATCATGCTGCCACCATGGAATTAATGAATCAGTCCTTTTCTCTGCAGCGCATCGGTACGGATGGGGATCTGCACAAAATGATCCAACTGATCCGCCGCTATGACGGTACGGTAGATGCGTTCGGCCTGGGAGGGATGGATATCTATATCCAGGCTGTGGACCGCCGCTACACGCTCAGAGATGCCCAAAGGGTGGCGGCTGCAGCCAAACTTACCCCCATAGTGGACGGGTCAGGGCTGAAAAATACTTTGGAACGGCGGGTGGTGCAGCACCTAAAAAAAGAAACATCTATACTGGATGGTAAGAAAAAGGTCCTTGTAACCTGTGCTATGGACCGATTTGGCTTGGCTCAGAGTCTGGAGCAGAACGGCTGTGAAATGACCTACGGTGATCTCATTTATATTTTAAACCTGCCGATTCCTCTGAAATCCCTGCATACCTTGGCTTTAATCGCCCGCATAGTCGTGCCGGTAATCCGTCTTTTGCCCTTCCGCATGCTCTACCCCACTGGGGATAAGCAGGAGGGCAGCCGGCCCCGCTATCCCCGTTTTTTCGCCGGGGCGGACATTATCGCCGGCGACTTTCATTTCATCAAACGTTATATGCCGCTTAAGCTGCCGGGAAAGATAATTATCACCAATACGGTAACTGCTGCCGATGTGGAGCTTTTGCGCAATAAAGGCGTAAAAACATTGGTAACGACAACCCCGGAGATCGGGGGCCGCTCTTTCGGAACCAACGTTATGGAAGCGGTACTTGTGGCCTACAGCGGCAGCAAAAAAGAGCTGGAAGCACAGGAATATGATTACTTATTGAAAGAACTTGATTTCAAACCGCGCATTCTAGACTTATAAAATAAAAGGGAGGTTGCGGGTAAACCGGATAACATGACAACAAAAAAGCAGGGACCAGCTGATTTTTCCTTTATCATTCATCCCCTGGATACGGATGACATTTTCCGGAAATATAAATTTATGCGCCGCTGGCCCGAAGGCCTGGTGAAGAATATTATGCAAAGAATGCCGCCGATCTTCACCTCCAGTATAACGGGGATTAAATCCCCATACGGCAGCGTGGAGGGGTGTTTTTACGGCGTAACGCTTACTTCCCGGCAAATGCTGGAGCTGCCTCCCGAGATAACCATTCGCAAAGTCGTTGCCGCCGGACGCAAGGCAGCGCAACTGGGGGCAAAAATTATCGGGCTAGGCGCCATGACCGCCGTGGTAGGGGATGGGGGAATTTCCATAGCCCGCAACCTGGATATTGCGGTGACTACGGGCAACAGCTATACTGTTGCTACGGCGCTGCAGGGGACGGAGAAGGCGGCGGAGCTGATGGGGATCGATCTGGCGAGGGCCGAAGTGGCCGTGCTTGGGGCCAGCGGTTCCATTGGCAGCGCATGTGCCCGCATTCTCGCCCGTAAGGTGAACTATCTGACCCTTATTGCCCGTACTCTGCCGCCCCTGGAGAAGTTGGCGGACAGGATCAGGCAGGACAGCGGCCTGGCGGTTAAGGTTACCGCCAATGTGAAAGATGCGGTGCGCCGCGCCGATGTAATTGTCGCCGTTTCCAGCGCCGCCGATGCCCTCATTGAGCCGGATGATTTAAAACCGGGTGCGGTGGTTTGCGATGTGGCCCGCCCACGCGATGTTTCTGTCAGGGTTGCGGAGCAGCGCAACGACGTGCTGGTGATCGAGGGGGGAGCGGTGGAGGTTCCGGGAGATGTAAACTTTAACTTTAATTTTGGCTTTCCTCCGAAACTGGCCTACGCTTGCATGGCTGAAACCATGATTCTGGCACTGGAAAAGCGTTATGAAAACTTCTCTCTGGGGCGGGATATGACAGTGGAGCAGATAGATGAGATCTCCGCCCTGGCGGCGAAGCACGGTTTCAAACTGGCTGGTTTTCGCAGTTTCGAACGGGCCTTAACTGAAGATTTAATCGATGAAATCAGGGAACGGGCGCGACAAAAGCGGGCAGCTTTGGAGCCAGGAACGGTTTAAGATATCGTTGGGGTCGGCTAGATGTTGTAATTGTGTGAAAAAAGGATTTTGCTGCAGGCATATAGAATTACTCAGGACAATTACGAGACATTTCATAGGATCTCGGCATTTTGCCAGTGGAGGTGGTTTTTATGAAAAAAAAACTTTAACAGAGCGGCTGGTTAGATACAGTCGAAACATTCCGGATTCCACGGCAATCTGCTGCGGGAAACGCTGTTGGTTTTTTTTGGGATTTTTCTCTTTATTTCTATTATTGATGGAAGGTGATGCATATCAAAGTCTTGTATGGCGATAAAGCCGCTGAAATTGACGCTGGGCCCGGGCTTGCCGCCGCTATTGCAGCGGTTGTCTACAGTGAAATGAAGGTTGCACCTGCCAAACCTTTTGACATACTGCCTGCCGGCACAATATTTGGAACTGACGCTGGACCCGAGCTTGCTGCCGCTATTGCAGCAGTTATCTGCGGCGAAATGGAGTTTGCACCTGCCAAACCTTTTAAAGCATTGCCTTCCGGTAAAATTGCTGAAATTGATGTTGGGCCTAAGTTTACCGCCGCTGTCACAACAGCTATCTACTGCTATTTGGAAGAGCATGCACCGTCATATCAGGCAGGGCGGATTAAAATCACTAGCATTCAACCTTTGGCTGCTGTTACGCAAAGCAATTGGCAGCTTGCAGGTAGAATTAGTTTGTTGGACAGCAGGTCGAACTTTTTAAAGATGAGGAGGAGATAAGTTTGAAAAAGTTTAAAGTAACTGTTGATGGCCGTTCATATTCTGTAGAGGTCGAGGAAATTGGAGCAGCAGCACCTGCGGCAGCTATGACCAGTACGCCAAGCGTTGTGAGCGCGCCGGTCCAGGCGGCTCCCATCAAGGAAGATAAACCTGCAGCGGCTGCAAGTGGGATAACCGAGAGAGCGCCGATGCCGGGTTCAGTGCTGGATATTAAGGTTCAAAAAGGTGATAAAGTTAAAATGGGTGACGTTCTCCTTGTTCTTGAAGCGATGAAAATGGAAAACGAAATAACTGCCTCCCAGGATGGCACAGTTATGGATGTCTTGGTTGGTCAGGGTGATACAGTTTCCATGGAAGATCCTCTTGTAGTTATATCTTAATAGGACTGTTTAACAACTCATAAGGCATGAAAAGGGAAAACCCGCTCCTTTAGCGAAGTTATATAGTGATATATGACAACAAAACTACGAAAGAAGCGGGTTTCTTCTATGCAATTATATTTCATCAAAGGAAAACAAAATATGCCGGCAAATTACTGTTTGACTTTTTATATATTTTTGCCTATAATGATTTAAAATCTTGGTATTTTACCTTTAAAGTGTCAGGCGCGGCTGTCTTGGCACTTAATCCTTGCCTTTCACAACCGGAATATTTGGCAGGAGGGAGGCATATACTTTCTTCCGTAAGACGGCGTGTTATTCCGGATTATATCTATATTATTAAAGATTATCAAAGGAGAGAGCTGGATGTCTTCCAAAGAGGTGATCCTCACCCAGAGCGGCTTAAAAAAACTGGAGGAGGAGCTGGCTTATCTTAAATCGGTGAAAAGGCGTGAGGTGGCAGCGCGCATTAAGACGGCCATTTCTTTTGGTGATTTAAGTGAAAATGCCGAGTACGACAATGCCAAGAACGAACAGGCTTTTATTGAAGGAAAAATAATTACCCTGGAAAAAATGTTGCGCAATACCAGGCTGATTGAAGACGATGAGGTGAGCCGGGATACGGTGGGGGTCGGCAGTACGGTAAGACTGCAGGAAATCGGAGGAGAAGAACCCCTGGAGTTTACCATTGTGGGAACGGCCGAGTCGGACCCAGCTAATAACCGTATATCCAATGAATCTCCTGTGGGCAGGGCAATTTTAGGCTTCTCTGCTGGGTCGGAGGTTGATGTCAAGGCTCCGGCCGGGACGATAAAGTATAAGATACTAGAGATTAAGTAAGGGCAGGACAGGCGCTTGTGTTGCGTACAAAGGTTGAAGGACTGGTCTCATGGAACAGGAACATCTGGGTGAACAATTTCAGCTTCGGCGGCAGAAGTTAAAAGAATTACGGGCACAGGGAGTGGAACCATACGGGCTAAAATATCCTGTTACCCACAGCGCACAGGACGTGCTGGAGGGTTTTAGTTTTTTGGATGGGCAGACGGTAAGCCTGGCCGGACGTATGATGACTCGGCGGGGGCATGGCAAAGCGTCTTTTGCCCATATCCAGGATGGCAGCGGGCGTATACAGGTTTACATCAGAATGGATAGTGTGGGCGAGTCGCAGTACACTCTTTTTCAGAACCTGGATATCGGCGATATTATCGGCTTGCGCGGCGTGATCTTCAAGACAAGGACGGGCGAAATTACCGTTGATATTGGTGCTTTTAATCTCCTGGCCAAGGCCCTGCGCCCCCTGCCGGAAAAGTGGCATGGTCTTAAGGATGTGGAGATGCGTTACCGCCAGCGCTACACAGACCTTATGGTAAATCCGGAGGTGCGGCGCGTTTTTGTGTTGCGTAGCAGGATCATCCAAGCTATGCGCGAATTTCTCACGGTACGGGGCTTTCTTGAAGTAGAGACTCCCGTAATGCACACCGTTACCGGCGGAGCTGCAGCCCGGCCTTTTGTTACACACCACAACGCCCTCAATTTGGATCTATATTTGCGTATTGCTACTGAACTGCACCTCAAGCGGCTAGTCGTGGGGGGCATGGAGCGTGTTTTTGAGCTGGGGCGTATCTTCCGAAACGAAGGGATCTCTACCAGCCATAATCCCGAGTTTACCTCTGTGGAGATCTATCAGGCCAACGCCGATTATGAAGATATGATGGAACTGATGGAAGATATGGTGCGCACTGTTGCGGAGAAGGTGCTGGGCAGCAGCCGGCTTCTTTATCAGGACCGGGAGATCGACCTGTCTCTGCCCTGGCCCCGTAAAAACCTCCTTGACGTAGTGCGGGAGCTGACCGGTGTGGACTTTCGCCAGGCCAAAGGCGATGTGGCGGCGCGGGAAGTAGCCGCAACGCACGGGCTGGAGCTGCAAAAAGAGGCTTCCTGGGGGGAGATACTCTTTTCTTTTTTTGAGAAGTTCTGTGAAGAAAAACTCTGGGGGCCGGTGTTTGTGCGGGACTATCCCGCAGCAGTGTCGCCGCTGGCGCGGCGCTGTGATTACGATCCTGGTTTTACCTATCGTTTTGAAGCCTTCATGGCCGGCAAAGAGATCGCCAATGCTTTTACGGAGCTGACCGACCCTCTGGACCAGCGGGAGCGCTTCCTAGAACAGGCGCAGAAAAGGGCGGGCGGCGACGAGGAGGCCCATATGATGGATGAGGATTTTCTCAACGCTCTGGAGTACGGCATGCCTCCTACCGGAGGGTTGGGTATCGGGATTGACAGGTTGGTTATGATTTTAACCGGTGCGACTTCGATCCGTGATGTTATCCTCTTTCCCACAATGCGACCAAAAGAACTTGAGTAGATCTCCATGCCGCCGCCTTCGGCGGCGGCACCATCAGAGGTATGAAAATACCCCTCACCCTGCCCTCTCCCAGAGGGAGAGGGGATTTTCAGGGTAGCGAACGGGCGATTCAAGAATCAAGAGGCAAGAATCAAGAAGCATCGCGCCCTGTAGGGGCGGGTCTCCGTGCCCGCCCGTCTTGACCGTGCCGCAGGCTTTTTTATACTGTTTGAGCGCCCCGGCACATAAAACAACAGCCGGGGAATCTTGTAAATGCTAACCTTTGTGTAAAGGCTGTACCCTGCTTTGCGCAGGAGACTTACAATCCCCGGCTGTAACGATAGTATAACCCATGTATGTTTCCATTATGCATAGACAAACGAACTTAATGCTGCCGAAGACTACTTCTCCTCCTGGAACTCCGACTTCTCCGCGCCGCAAACCGGACAAAGCCAGTCAGCAGGGAGTTCGGCGAAGGGCGTGCCCGGAGGAATGTTATTGTCGGGGTCACCGACTGCCGGGTCGTAAACGTAATCACATAATTCACATACATACTTTGACATTAAAATTACCTCCTTAAAAATAGGCAGTTTTTGAAATACTGGCGCAGCTGTTTGAGCCTGGCTGGAGGAAGGTCTTTAAGCAAAAAACAAGGCAGGCCCCAACAGACCTTTATCAGCTTCTCCTCTGCGTTTTCTCTCCATCCGGCCTCTACTTTCACGGGCAACGCAGCGCCAATTTTTTCAGATTGCTGCTTATACCCCTTTCTTTCAAGACCAGACTTGCCGCCATCCCGTCAACCCTGGTTTCTGTCTCGAGGCGGGACTACCGCAAAACTGTACTTCTCCCGCTTCTCATAGTTTTCACCTGGGACCGGGTGGCTATCCTGAGAAAAACAGTTTCAGGATTAACCTTGGGACCTCTCGAAACCTGCCTATTTGTATTATAGGGCGGAACGCCTTTTTTGTCAAGATCTTTTACCATAATATTTTAAAAATTTTGCTAACAAGGTAATGCTCCTGCCCGATTGTGATATAATTTTCGCAAAGACCCAATGGATAACAGCTGCAGCAGACAGGAGGTTCAAAATGGCTGTAATCACTATTTCCCGCCATTTCGGTAGCGCGGGGGAACTTATTGCGCGGCTGGTAGCGGAAAAGCTCGGCTATCTGCTGGTCAACAAAGCGGTGATTGCCGAGAATATGCGTTTGTGTGGCATCCTGGAGCCGGAGTTCGCCCACTTTGATGAAAAGAAGATCAAGTTCCAGGATGGGGAATGGGACCGGGAGATGGAGGAGCGCCGCCGCCATTACCTCTCCCAGCTGCATAATTTTTTTTATGACCTGGCAATCAGGGAGAACCTGGTAATACTGGGGCGAGGGGGGCAGTTTCTCTTTCAGGACTTTCCTCCTGCTCTCCATGTGAAGATAATCGCACCCTTGCAGAGCAGGATCGGGCGGGTTTGCCGTTTATATAGCATGGATGAATCTGCCGCGGCCCGTTTGATTACGGAACAGGATCGTGACCGAGAAACGTATCTGCGCCAGATTTTTGACGGCGACTGGCTTAATGCGGAGCTCTACCATATGGTTATCAATACCGGGATCACCGGCCCCGAGGAGGCAGCTGCCCTTATTGTTACTGCCGCCTGCCTGCGGGAAAGTGCAGGAGAAATCCCGGTGCATGAGCTGGAGGAGCGCCTGCTGGAGCAATTTGCATCGCCCGCGGATGACGGCCTGGTCGGAGGGCTTCTATATGATGCGGGCGGCAATGTGCCACTTTTTGCCCACCACAGTGAAGCGAAATTTGCCCGTATGCTTGACTTCTATCAGATAAAATGGCTTTATGAACCGAAAACATTTCCCCTGGAGTGGGATAGTGAAGGGACGGTGACAGAGGCCTTTTCCCCCGATTTTTATCTTCCCGAACAGGATCTCTATCTGGAACTGACTACCCAGAGACAAAAGCTGGTATGGAAAAAAAACAAAAAAATACGCCGCCTCAAAGAAATTTATCCCGATCTGCAGATCAAGGTCATCTACGGGCGTGATTTTCAAGGGTTGTTAAAAAAATACAGCATTGAGGAGAAAGGGGATTAGGGCTGGAGAAGATGAAATACGGAGAAGAACACAATCTGGAGGTTCTGTTTACCCGCGAGCAGATTCAAGCCAGGGTGGCGCAGCTGGGGGAGGCGATAACCAGGGATTACCGTGGGGCGGGTGAACTCATATTGGTAGCGGTACTGCGGGGCAGTGTCTACTTTGCCGTGGACTTAAGCCGCTGTCTTGAGATTCCCTTTATCCTCGACTTCATGGGCATCTCCAGTTATGGCGGGGTTTCTGCCTCCCATGGTATTGTGCGGATTACCAAGGACTTGGATAGTAATATTGCCCATAAGAATGTCCTGCTGCTCGAGGATATTGTGGATACGGGCCTGACGCTCAATTACCTGAGGCGCAATCTAAAAACACGAAACCCTGCAAGCCTGCGTATATGCACTTTTCTTGATATGCCGGCACGCCGGATTGTGAATATCCCCGTTGACTACTGTGGCTTTACACTGCCCGACCTCTATGTTGTCGGATACGGTCTGGACCATCATGAGCGCTACCGCAACCTGGAGGTAGTGGCAGCGCTAAAATGAATCTGTACATAATGGCGCAGGCCCCAACAGACACCTCTGAAACCCCTGTCCTTCTTCCTGGGCCGACCCCCCTTAACCCTTCGGTCCGGCTTGCTCAATGACTCACCGCGAGGGACAACTTTGCCCTTTGGACGAAGAACCTGCCCCGACCACGTAACGCCTGCTCACTTTCCGTTACTGGAGTATGGCTACCCCCGCAACATCCAGACTTACCACAGTGCCACCACGCCGAGTGCACTCCGGCTCACCTGTTTGCCTTCCGGCCTCTCCCCGAAGTCGGCCCGGCCATTACCCTTGCCGCTCCGTCTAAAGAGATCCCCGTCCCGCAACCGGTTTGAACCGGCAGGATTTCTTCCTGCCTCTCGGAACCTGCATTTGTATTGTCTCATGATTTCTTTGTTTTGTCAAGAGCAATTTTTTAAAAATAAAAAATTTTTTCTATAAATTGCCGGATAGATAAATTGCCGGATAGATAAATTGCCGTTATAATGGTGCTAAAGGAGATGGCTTAAATGATCGCTGTGGTGATGGCAGGGGGACAGGGTATGCGGCTCCACCCCCTTACCTGTTTGCAGCCCAAGCCGATGCTGCCCATTTTTGGTCGTCCGCTGCTGCTGAGCATTCTGGAAAAATTAAAGGAACACGGATTCAGGCGATTGGTGATGGCTCTCCATTATCATCCAGGGGCGATAATGGATTATTTCGGTGACGGTGCGGACCGGGGTTTGCAGATCAGCTACGCCCTCGAGGACAAGCCCTTGGGAACGGCCGGCAGTGTGCGCCATGCCGCCTCTGATCTGGGGGAGGCGGTCCTGGTGGTAAGCGGCGACCTGCTCTTTTCTTTTGATTTTGGATCCGCCCTTAATTTTCACCGCCAAAAGGGAGCGCTGGTTACTGTGCTGCTGCTGCCCTACCATGCCGAACCATGGGGCTTGGGCATCGCCGCCCTGGATCGGGATGGGCGCGTGCTCCGCTATCTAGAAAAACCGGCTTTGCCGCAGGATATTTTCAGCCGGCTGATCAACACAGGTATCTATATTCTGGAGCCGGAAGCGCTTAACTTGATCCCGCCCGCTACATTTTTCGACTTCAGCAGAGATCTGTTTCCTTTGTTGCTCAAGAAGGCATTGCCCTTTTTCGGTTATGTGACAGAAGGCTATTGGAGCGATCTGGGGACCATGGATCTTTACCGGCAGGCACACGAACTGGCTTTTACCGGTAAGGGGGGAATCCTTATCCCCGGAGAGGAGATAGCTTCCGGGGTCTGGGCGGAAGAGGGCATCAAGATTGCCCCTGGCGCTGTGCTGCGCCCGCCTCTATTTCTCGGTGCCCGCAGCTGCTTGGAGGATGGAGCCGCAGCCGGCCCCGCGGTAGTGATCGGTGCGGGGACGGTATTAGGGCGGGGTGCTTCTGTAGTGCGCAGTATTCTGGGACAGGATAACCGTATCGGCGAGAAGACGGTCCTGGCCGATGCCCTTCTTGCCGATGCCAATATTATTGAAGGGCATTGCTGCCTGCGGGATGGAGTTGTGCTCGGAGGTTACTGCCGGGTATCCGCCCATTCCACCCTGCAGCGCAATGTAAAGGTATGGCCGCGCCATCATCTTCCATCCCATTCTTTTCTGGAAGGGATTGTGCTTGAGGGGGAGCCTGAAAGATGATAAGGCATGCACTTGTGAAGAAGGATGAAGGGGGGTTTTTGTTTTGGCTAAAGTGCTCAAAGCTGTAGCGATGGAACGTTGTATCGGCTGTTACTCCTGTATGTTTGCCTGTGCTCGTATGGTGCACGCAGCCCTCTCCTGGTCCCGTTCCGGGATACGTGTACGTTCCCGGGGAGGGCTTACTGCCGGCTTTGAGGCCAACTACTGCCTGGCCTGTCCGAAGCCTGCCTGTGCCGCCGTCTGTCCCAGCGGTGCCCTGCGTGAACGCCGGGGAGGAGGGGTACGCTACCGGCGGGAACTTTGCCTGCGCTGCGGTGATTGCGCCCACGCCTGCCCGGTAAGCGCTATCGAGCTGGATGGGGAAACGGGAGAACCGGTTCTCTGCCTGCACTGCGGTCATTGCGTTCCCTTCTGCCCTCATGGCTGTCTGGCCATGGTGGAGAAGGAACATGCGGAAAGGCGGCAACCTGCCCGCCCATTGCTGGAGTAATGCCGTTTTCCGAAAAATAAATTTTCAATGGAGGAAATTATGCATTCAGTCGTACCTCTTATGCTTATGGAGATCGATCTGGATCGGGGCGTCTGCCGCCTGCAGCGACGGGATGACCTGAGGGATAAAATCGGCGGCAGCAGCCTGGCCGCTGCCCTCTACCGTGAATATGGTCTTCCCGGGGAGGATGCTTTCGCCCCGGGTCAGCCCCTCATCTTTACCATCGGCCCCCTTACGGGATATTTCCCCCTGATGAACAAAGTGGTGCTGGGCTTTAAGTCTCCTTACAGCAATGATTATGTGGAGACTCATGCGGGGGGGCGCCTGGCCCTGGCTTTGCGATTTTCCGGTCTTGCTGCCCTTGTGATCCGGGGGGATGCTCCCCATCCCGTTTATCTGACGATAGGGGAGCGTCACTTCGCTTGTAAGGATGCGGGCCATCTGTGGGGCATGGACGGGAGCGCAACGGCCCGCATCATCCGGGGAAACGAGCCCCGGGGCCGGGGACAGCGCAGCATTCTGCGCATCGGAGCGGCAGGGGAAAATCTGGTAAAATATGCCTGCATCAATGTGGATACTTTTCGCCACTTCGGCCGTTTGGGTGCGGGGGCCGTAATGGGGAGCAAGAAGCTCAAAGCGGTCATGATCAGCGGCGATCGCTCTTATGCCTTGCCGCACGGTGATAAGAGTTACAGCAAACTTTACCGCAAGATCTATCAACGCATTACGGAATCGGGAAGTATGGCTAAGTACCATGATCTGGGGACGCCGGTCAATGTTCTGGTATTAAACGGCCTTCATGCTCTTCCCACCCTTAACCTCAGCGCCACCACTTTTGCGGAGGCGGAGCGGATCAGCGGGGAATATTTCGCCGATAAGCTGCTGCTGCGCCAGGTTGCCTGCAGCGGCTGCCCTGTAGGATGTATTCACATCGGCTTGCTTAGGGAAAAGTTTGGGCCTGGGCACGACTATTATTATAAACAGGTATCTTATGACCACGAACCCATTTTTGCCATGGGCAGTATGTTGGGTGTGGCGCCGGGTGAGGCCGTTATGCTCTTGCTGGAGGAGGCGGAACGATGGGGACTGGATGTAATCAGCTGCGGCGTGGCACTAGCTTGGGCGACAGAAGCTCGTGCGGCCGGCCTCATCGGGGACGAGCAGACTATTTTCCCCCTTGCTTTTGGGCAGGTGGAAGCCTACCGCCGGGCCATCGCTGCCATTGCCACCCGTACCAATGAATTCTATCGCTTGCTGGGTGAAGGGACAGCGGCGGCTGCTGCCCGTTACGGAGGGTCGGAATTTGCCTGTGTTCTGGGCCAGGAGATGGCCGGTTATGCCACCGGTCCGGTCTTTTTTGTATCCCAGGCCCTGGGATTTCGTTATTCTCATCTGGACAGCGCCGGCTACCAGCTTGACCAGCAGAAAACGCCCGGCCTGCAGGAGGCCCTCGACCACCTGGAAAGGGAAGAACGACAGCGACTGATGCTAACCAGCATGGTGGCCTGTCTCTTTGCCCGCAATATTTATGATCGCCAGACGGTGGCCGATGCCCTCTGTGTAACCGGTTATGCCGATTTGGCAGAAAATCTGGAAGAACGGTTCAGCTCCCTGCAGCGGGAACGCTGGCGCCTGAAAAAAGAAAGCGGCTACGATCCCGGCGCTGTTAGCATTCCGAAACGGTTCCAGGAAGTGAGGACACTGCAGGGCAAGCTCGACGCAGAGTTTATGGAAAAGCTGCGCCTTGCCTATGGGGCGAAAATTGCCGGATACTGAAGTTTTAAAATATCGCTGCAGTATACATTTTCAGAAAACAGGGTAACATAAAATTCTGGAGTTACACTTAACAGAGAGGGGATTGGTTTTTGGGCGATGGACCGGAAAGAGTAACTGTTTATTCACCTGAAAGAGAAGAGACCGCGCTCAAGCTCGCCCGCCGGAAACTTTTCATTTTATGGCAGATGACCTCCCCCGGTGAACCCAGCCTCTATGACGAAGATACGGCACAACTGCCGGAGGGAGAGGAGAGCCCGGGCGATGAGGTCATCGAGTATTACCAAATCCTGCTGGGGCTGCGCAACCATTACGACGTACTGCGCAACGGTGCCTGGGAAGTCCTCCATGACGGCGGTGCCGCGTACGCTTATCTGCGGGCCATTGAGGACGGACGGGATTCGTTTGGTCAGGCAGGGGAGGATAACGTGGCGGTAGTGTTGCTCAACCGGGACGGGGAGGGGGAAGCGCTTTTTGATCTGGACTTAAGCCGCTGGCACGTAGAAAAACTGGTTGATCCGCTGGACGATTACAATGAAGTTCCCCTGCAGGAAAAGCGCCTGCGGATCTCACTGGATCCCCTGCAAGGGCGCCTACTGCTGCGTGATCGTTGGAAAGCCAACAGACAGGTGCGCCGGGAAAGCGGCATCCTGTTCCATCCCGCTTCTTTACCCTCTTCTGGTGGTATTGGTGACCTGGGAGCGGAGGCATACTCTTTTATGGATTTTTTGGAGGCAGCAGGACAGGGATACTGGCAGGTGCTTCCCTTAAATCCTCCGGCTGCCGGCAATTCTCCCTATCAGTGTTTTTCCGCATTTGCCGGCGACCCTTTACTCATTGACCTGCGCAAATTAGCGGAGGAAGGACTTTTACGGCAGGAAGAACTGGAAAAGCTGCCTCCGTTACCTGCAAGGACAGTGGACTTTGCTTCCGTAAAAGAGCAGAAGGGAAAGATGCTGCGCCTTGCTTTCACCCGTTTCAGCGAAGCTGATGGCGTATACGGGGAGTTTTGTGCCAGGTATGAGCACTGGCTGCCGGACTTTGCCCTGTTTATGGCATTAAAAGAACACTTTGGCGGCAGACCATGGAATCAGTGGGAAAGAGATGCCGCTTTCCGCCTGGAAGAGACCCTTAACCGTTACCGCGAGCTGTTGGTCGTGGAGATGGGCTATCATAAATTTCTGCAGTTTATCTTTTTTCGTCAGTGGCTTGCACTGAAAGATTACGCCCACAGCCGCGGTATCAAAATTATCGGTGACCTGCCTCTTTTTGTGGCTCACGATAGCAGTGACGTGTGGAGCAAGCCCCACCTTTTTCGCCTCGACGCAGAGGGCAATCCGCAGGTGATCGCCGGCGTGCCTCCCGATTATTTCAGCAAAACAGGCCAACTCTGGGGTAACCCCCACTATTGCTGGGATGTGATGGAAAATGACGGTTTCCAGTGGTGGAAAGGGCGTTTGCGGCTGCTTATGGAACTGGTGGATCTGGTACGTATCGATCATTTTCTGGGCTTGGAACATTACTGGGAAATTCCGGCCGGCGCGACAACCGCGGAAGAGGGGAGATGGGTCAAGGGCCCAGGCGAAAAGTTCTTTCAAAGCCTGCGGGAAGAGCTGGGCGAGCTTCCCCTCATTGCCGAGGATCTTGGCCTGGTTACCCCTGCGGTGAAGCGGCTGAAACAGCGCTTGAACCTACCGGGAATGCACGTGCTTCAGTTTATGGTCGAACCCTGTGAAGGAGCAAAACTTAATTTACCCCTTTATGAACGGAATACGGTCCTCTACACGGGGACTCACGACAACGACACGCTGCTGGGATGGTACCGTTCCGCCGCAATTCCATGTACAACAATTGGCAGCGATACACGGAAAAAGGAAGTGTGGGCCGCGCCGCCGGATTGGGGGGAGAAGGATGCCTGCCGCCATTTTATAGAGGCAGCCCTGCGCAGCGATGCTGCCATGGTGATTATCCCCCTGCAGGATATCCTACTGCTGGACAGCAGTGCCCGTATGAATATCCCCGGCACAGTGGAAGGCAACTGGCAGTGGCGCCTTAGAGGAGACGAGCTGACAGCCACAGTGGCCGGGGAGCTGCGCGCTCTGACGGAAAAACATCATCGCCGCACATTTGGAAAGGGGTGAGGTGTTTGCATTACCGCGTAGGGGTTGACCTGGGAGGCAGCAAAATACGTGTGGCGGTGGCTATGCCTGGCGGCGAAATTATTAGCGCCCGCTCCTATGCCTCCGCTGCGCAGCGGGGTCCGGCAGCGGTGCTGCAGGCACTGCAGGACGGGGTGGACGAACTGCTGCGCGGAGCAGGATGTTCCCGTAATGAGGTGGAAGGACTGGGTGTCTGTGCAGCCGGTTTTTACGATAGTGTCGCCGGTATAATGGTGAGCTCTCCCAATCTTCCCGGATGGGAAGGGCTTCCCCTGGAGCAGGAGCTGCGAGAACGGTTCGGCCTTCCCGTTATTGTGGAGAACGATGCCAGTGCGGCTGCTTACGGAGAATACTGCTGCGGCGCCGGCCGGGGACATGAAAACGTGCTGCTGCTTACCCTGGGAACCGGTATCGGCGGAGGCCTGGTATTGGAAGGGAAGCTGTACCGGGGCAGCAGGGGATTTGCCGGGGAGATTGGCCATATTCCCCTTATGCCCCATGATGGTCCCCGCTGTGGCTGCGGCCGGTCCGGCTGCCTGGAAGCCCTTGCTTCCGGTACGGCTATCGCCCGGGAGGGACGCAGCATCCTCGATGCCGGCGATTCTCCCGTACTGGAGGCGCTGGTAGGCGGCACCCGGGAACTACAGGCCGCGGATGTTTTTGCGGCGGCCCGCCGGGGAGATGGGCCAGCCGGCCGGATTATTGAAAGGGCGGCTTTTTTTCTGGGACAGGCCCTGGCTATCGCCGTAAATATTTTAAACCCGGGAATAGTTATCCTCAGCGGAGGGATGGCCCTTAACGAAGAACAGCTTTTTGCCCCGGTGCGCCAAAGCTTTAACGCCGCCGCCCTTTCTCCTGCCGCTGCAGGGCTGCAGATAGTGGGTGGGCAACTGGGCGCCGATTCGGGGATACGGGGTATCCTAAAAATAATGGAGAAAAGGAGTAACTTTTTTTATCACGAACCGTTATAACATTTAAATCGCAACATTGCGAAACAGATGTGGTCAGCGTCGCTTGCTTACCGGATCTCCGGACGCAGCGCAGACCGGGCCGTTTAACTCCTGATTCGACCAGGAACGGGAAAATGTGGTTGCCTATCCGTTGGCAGGAGAAACAACCGTCGGCGTAGAATCTCTAGTCTTTGGGGAAAAAATGCCGGATTCTGGATGTTTCTAAATGCATCCCGGTGCTCAGGTTTGGAAAAAGGAGCGGTCCAGTGGTGCTGTTCAAGGAAAAAGAGCAGGAGATGGTTGCGCGGGCACAGCAGGATCCCTTGGCCTTTGCTCCCCTGTACGATCATTATCTGCCCAAGATATACAGTTATGTTTACCATCGGGTGCACAACAGCCAGCTTGCGGAAGACTTGGTGGCGGAAACATTTTACAAGGCCCTGGCTAATATTGGGAAATTTCAATGGCAGGAACGTTCCTTCGCTTGCTGGTTATATACAATTGCCCGTAACCAGGTTGTGGACAGTTATCGCAAGCAGGAACCTTATCTGCTGGATGATGGGGCATTGGGTGAGTTGCTTGCCCCGCCCGGAGAAAATCCGGAAGTCAAAGCGTTGCAGAACTGTACGAAAGAAGAACTACTGGCTGCCATATATACACTCAGTCCCGACCAGCAGGATGCCTTGCTCCTCCGTTTTCGGGAGGGGTTGCGTTTAAAAGAGATAGCCCAAATTTTGCAGAAAAACGAAGGAGCGATCAAATCGCTGCTCTTTCGTGGGTTAAAAAGTCTGCGCCGCAGGCTGGAAGGAGGAAAACAATGAGGGTCGACCGGTGGGAAAATTCCCTTGAAGAGCTATGCGATTCCCCGGAACAGCTAGAATCATTAAAGGAAACGGCATCCCTGTTTGCCCATTTAGGCAAGCCCCGTTGTTCTTCATCTTTCCGGCGTGAACTGAGGCAGGAGCTGCTAATCCGGGCTTGTGGCCAAGGCAATAAAACACGTAAAAGGCATGGCCTTTTTGCTGTGCTGGCGGAAAAATTATGTGCTGGCAGGCTGTGGCGATGCCCCTACCCGCAGGCTGTGGCGGCAGCGGCGCTAATCCTTGCACTGGCCTTAGGCCTTTTCGGTGATCCCGCACTCAGCCCCGGCGGGCCGGCCGGGGCTGACGGAAGGGAAGGCATTTTACTGGGCGATGCGGGCGAACCTTTTGCGGAAAGCAGTGATCTCCCGCTGCCCGAAACCCCTGTTGCAGCTCTGGAAGAAAGGGATGCGGAGCATGGTGTTGCCGGTGCTGAGTTCCGGCAGGAAGAGGTTACAATGGTGGAAGAAGGGACGGAGCAACCGTCTGCTGCCACCGGGACCGGGGAAGAAAGCCCCATCCCCGGCGTGAGGCCTGCACCGGCGCCTGATAAACCGGTATCCACGCCGGAAAAACCTGATGTTACCCCTTCCCTTCCCGATGTGCCAGTTTTTGCCGTCGATCAAAATCGCCGGAGCTTTACCGTAGCGGGCAATGTGCTGCTCAATTACGGTCCCGCAACAGGTACGCTCTACCCTGTGGATGGCGTTAAGTTTAGTTGGGAACCGAATAAGATTGTCCCTGCCTCTGCCCCGGTAGCGCAGCATTTTGGCACACCGCAGTGGGCGAGGCAGCTGCTCAGCGATGAAGGCTTTAGGGTTAGAGAAGGGGAAGTGGTGGAAGTAAAGACGCAAGAGACGGCAAGGGGTCTCTATGCGGAGATTTTTTACAGGGTTTCCCCGGCCATTATCCTGCACGTTCACGAGAAGCAAGGTATACTGGCTTATTACTACGAAGAAAAAAGCAATCTGGCCCCGCAGGGGTATTACCCCCTTCTTACACCGCTTGATGCTTTACAACAGCTCCAGGCGGTAAAAAGCCCCATTGCGGGGCAGCAGCTCCATTTCTCTTTCCGGGAAGTGCGCCTTACCTACCATGACTTCCTGGTGGAAAAAGACGGTGTCAAGAATAGCCTGCGCCTGCCGGCTTGGGGTTTTACCGGCAATGAGCTGCACCAGGGAAAAGAAGGAGTCAATTTCTTCCTGCCGGCTGTGCAATGATTTGCCATGCGGAATTCAGACAAATTTGTTTCATTAATTAAACGGCTGCTTTTGCTTAAGCGGCTTTTTTTTTATGCCGCCGGTAAAAGTGATAATTTTCCTGATATACTTGACAGAACATATGAATAATTTTAAAGTAATAGTATCTGCTCAGGACAGGAGTCAGGAGTCAGACCCCCACGCCTCCGCGCACGGCGGCACCATCAGGGGAACGAAAAAATAGCCTGACCAAATTTTTATGGAACACGGGCGGGCACAAAAGACCCGCCCCTACGTTCGTTCCGCATGGCAGACTTGCGTGCTGCCAAGGCGGAATCCATTTTCAGGGCAGAATGTTTTTGGATGATTAACTGAAGGGGGGTGGCGGCGGAGGAGAATTAGATGTGAGCCGCAATTGTATGAGTGGCCGGCTTAAGGTTATTGGAAAATTATAAAAAATGAGGAGGGTTTTGATTTCATGAAGAAAAAAGCTTTAAGCGTTACCTTGGCAATTATGCTGGTATTGCTTATTGTGGCGGCTGGGTGTGCCCCGGCTCCCGCACCGGAACCTGTCCCGCCGGGTGAAGTTCCCGCGCCGGTGGCAGTCCCGGAAGAAGTGCATGAATGGGTGGCTGTGGGTATGCACACCCCCGGTGAGGCAGCCCATGCTTTTGAGCAGGAACTGATGCAGATAATCGAAGAAGCTACCGGCGGCCGTATCCAGATTGAGCTGCACCCCATCGGCGCCCTGGTGCCTCCCTTTGAAACGTTTGATGCCGTATCGACCGGCGCGGTTGATTTAAGTCTAAAAACACCCATGTGGTGGGGCGGCAAAGAGCCGGCCACAATACTCCTTACCGGTCTGCCCGGGTCTTTTACCCACTGGTATCAGATTGACTTCTGGTATTGGAGGCATGGTGGGATTGATCTTGCCAGGGAAGCGTATGCCAAACATAACATCTACTTTGTTGCTCCAGCCGCTTTCGGAGTGCCGCCCCTTGGCGCCGAAATGGTCATGTCCCGTGTGCCGATTCGCAGCATCGATGATTACAGGGGCCTGAAAGTGCGCAGCGGCGGCGCCGCGGCCAAGTGGTTTGAAGGTCTGGGCGCTTCCATCGTGTCCCTGCCCGGCCCCGAGCTCTCCGCGGCCCTGGAGAAGGGAGTGGTTGACGCCGCCGAGTGGGTGGGTCCCACATTGAACTGGGGACTGGGCCTGCATGAAGTGGCGGATTATGGCATTATCCCCGGCTTGCACTCACCGCTTATGGTGAACGAGTTCGCGGTAAATATGGACTCCTGGAATGCCCTGTCGCCGGAACTGCAGCGTATTGTTGAGCTGGCTGCCAAGCAATACTCCAGGATGCGGGCCATGCACCATGAAGCTCTTGATCATGAGCACCTGCAGAAGATGATCGATTTCGGTGTGGAAATAATCCAATGGACACCGGAGGAGATTGCCAGGGGCATGGAATATTCAAGAGGTATCTGGGAAGGTTTTGCCGTGGATGAACTCTCCCGCAGGGTACTGGACTCTCAGATGGAATATATGCGGATGATCGGTCTAATCGAATAACTTGCGCGAGAATGGAGGATGCAGCATGCAGACGTTAATCAAGGCAATACTGACATTCCTCGATGCTATCGCGGTAAACTCAGGTAGGCTTTTTGCCTACCTGAGTTTACCGGTCATTGCTGTAATCATGATCGAGGTAATCGGCCGCTACTTCTTCAGGCACCCCTTTATCTGGACCCACGAGGCCACGACGTTTTTAAGCGCATTGATTTATATAATGGGCGGAGGCTATGTCCTTTATCAGCGCGGGCATATCAGCATGGATATCTTTATTAAAAAATTTTCCGTCAGAGGTCAGGCGATTATCAATATTATCGCTTCTGCCTTCTTTTTTATCTACATCTACTTTCTCACCCCTGCGCTTATCCGGTATGCCGGGACTTCTCTGCGCATCCTGGAGAGAAGCGGAACCCCGTGGAATCCACCTATTTACCCCTTGAAGATTGCCTTGTTAGTAGCGGTGATTTTAGTACTCCTTGCCGGGATTGCAAACCTAATACGCGACCTGAATGCGGCTATCACAGGGAAAGAAGGCTTGGAACATGAACCCGGGCATTGAGCTGATCACCCTTTTTATGTTTGGCGGGCTGTTTTTACTTCTATCGATCAACGTGCCTATCGCCTTTGCCACCGGTGCGCTGGCAATGCTCGGCACCATCCTTTTTTGGACACCCCAGGCCATTAACCTTTTCCCTTCCCATATCTACGGCATGGTTACCAATTATATTTTTGTGGCCGTGCCCATGTTTATCTTTATGGGAGCAATCCTGGAGCGCTCCGGCATTACCGATCACCTTTACCATGCCATATATCTCTGGATGGGTTCGCTGCGGGGCAGCCTGGTTATCGCCACAATTGTAGCCAGTGTGATCATGAGCGCCATGGTAGGTGTGATCGGCGCAATCATCATCAGCATGGCCCTTATCGCCATGCCGGCCACGCTCAAACGGGGTTATGACCGAAATTTGGTGATGGGCGCGATCATGGCCGGAGGATCACTTGGGGTGCTCATTCCGCCCAGTATTATGCTGATCATGTACGCCACCTGGGCCGGTCTATCGATCCGGCAGATGTTCCTCGGAGCGATTATCCCCGGCCTGCTCCTTGCCGCCCTGTTTATTATCTATACGCTTATCCGCTGCTGGCTTCAGCCGGAGCTGGGACCGGCCCTGCCTCCCGCGGAGCGGGCCACCCTGCGTGAAAAGCTCGTTCACCTCAAAGCTTTGATCCTTCCCGCACTGCTCATAATCTTCGTCCTTGGCTCCATATTTGCCGGGATTGCCACCCCCACCGAAGCCAGCGGCATCGGAGCGTTTGGCGCGATTTTCTGTGCCTTTGTATACCGCCGCCTCAACTGGGACCTGCTCAAATTTGCCTGCATCACTACCATCCGCCTTTCTGCCATGGTCATGTGGATTGGTTTTGGCGCCGTTATGTTCATTAGCGTCTATAACGGTCTTGGCGGTGTTACTTTTATTAGAAATGTGATGCTGGGTCTGCCTGTTGAACCCTGGGTTATTCTGGTCGGCATGATGGCCATCGTCTTTGTGCTGGGCATGATTATTGAGTGGGTGGGCATTATTATGCTGACCACGCCCATCTTTTTACCGATTGTCGCCGCCCTGGGTTTTGATCCGCTCTGGTTCGGTCTGCTTGTGTGCGTTAACCTGCAGATGGATGTTTTAACACCTCCTTTTGGCTATTCCCTCTTTTACATGCGGGGGGTGGCGCCGAAGGATGTCACAACCCTTGATATTTACCGGGCCTCCATTCCTTTTGTTGCGATCCAGATGACCGGCCTGATCCTCTGTATGGTTTTCCCCCAGCTCATTCTCTGGCTCCCCGGCTTGGTCTAATAATATAAAGACCGGGGACTTGCCAAACATTGTGCATAACCGGGAAGAAGGAATGCAATATGGAAACAAAGTCATTCTGTTTGCCGCAGCATGCTTGGTACGGAGACGAGTCTGTGGAGATTTCCCTGCCCGCTGACTGGGAGATCCGGGTTGCCGAAATTCCTGCCGACCGGCTGGCTGTTTTGACAACAGCGGCGTTCAGGCAAAAAATGGAGGAGCCCACCGGGTCACTTCCCTTGCGGGAGCTGGCGAGGGGGAGAAAGAAAGCGGTCATTATCTTCGATGATCTCTCCCGGCCCACCCGGCTGGACGAACTTGCACCCCTGGTGGTGGAGCAGCTTTTGGCGGGAGGCATCAGCGCGGAAAAAATCAGCTTTATTGCCGCTTTAGGCGCACACGGCGCCCATACGAGGCTTGATTTTGAAAAAAAGCTGGGAAACCATATTGTCAGCCGTTTTCCCGTCTACAACCACAACCCTTATGAAAACTGTACACATATAGGGGAAACACGCTACGGAACACCCCTCTATATAAACAGGGAGGTACTGGCGGCCGACCTGAAGATTGGCATGGGCTGCATCCTGCCCCATGCCTTCAACGGCTTCGGCGGCGGCGGCAAGATTATCCTGCCGGGAGTTTCCGGTATGGCCACGATCCAGGCCAACCATACCCGGGTTGTACACGACCTCAAAGAGCGTGGTGTGGATTTTGTCGGCAATATGGGGTTGACGGAAAACAGCAAAATGAAGGAAGAAATTGCCGACGCGCTGGCTGCGGTTAAACTGGATTTTCTGATCAATGTGCTTCCCAACAGCAACAGGGAAGCGGTCGGAATTGTTGCCGGCGCTCCTGACCCCACTTATACAGACGGAGTGGCGCAGGCACGGGAACTCTATCTTACCCAGTACCATGGGGATGCGGATGTGGTGGTGGCCAATGCCAACGCCAAAGCAAACGAGGCCCTCATTGCTCTCCTTTTGGGATCCCGTTCGCTTAAAAAAACAGGAGGGGACTTGGTTACCGTTGTAAACTGTCCCGCCGGTCAGATTGTCCACTATCTGTTCGGACAGTTCGGTGAAGAACACGGCGGCAGGCTCTGGTCCGGCGGCGGCAACTTCCCGCCCGCAATCAGGAGGAGCATTATCTACAGCAGCTGTGGGGGCCAGCGCTTCGGCTTGCACCAGGCTGCACAGGAATATGCCGACTGGCAGCAGGTGCTGCATCTGTTGCAGGAGAAAAACGGACCCGGCACCAAGGCGGTGGTCTACCGCGACGCCACCATGCAATGGTGCGCAGCCCCGGCGGTTACTTAATTATGAAATGTTCAGATAATTATCCTGATTATAATAAAGTAACTGCGCATCTGGCCAGACGCTTAACAGATCTGGTCGGCGTGAAGAATGTTATTTTCGGGGACGTGGAGGCACTGGAGCCCTATTCGCACGATGAGACGCACGACGCGGCATATGCCTGCTACCCTGAAATAGTGGTACGGGCAGGCAGTGCGGAAGAGATCAGTGCCGTCCTAAAACTGGCTAACGCTGAAAAAATTCCCGTAACACCGCGCGGCGCCGGCAGCGGCCTTTCCGGGGGCGCTGTGCCCCTCTGCGGGGGCATACTTTTATCCCTGGAGCGGATGAACAGAATTTTGGAGATTGACCGGGAAAACCTGATGGCTGTGGTGGAACCGGGTGTGATCACCAACGATCTGAACAACCGGGTACAGCAGGATGGGTTATTCTTTGCCGGGTATCCCATGAGTCTGGAGAGCTGTTTTATCGGGGGAAACGTAGCGGAGAACGCAGGCGGGGGGCGTGCGCTTAAATACGGTGTGACGGGACGCTATGTCCTGGGTCTGGAGGTGGTCTTACCCACGGGAGAGATTGCCACCTTCGGCGGTAAGCGGGTAAAGGACGTCACCGGCTATAACATGGTGCAGTTAATGGTGGGTTCCGAAGGTACGCTGGGGGTCTTTACCAAAATAATCTTAAAATTGCTCCCACTGCCCAAAGCGAAGATCGACATGTTGGTGCTCTTTTCCGATGTGTTGTCGGCTTTGCATGTTGTCCCACTAATTATGACGGAGCTGCGGATCATTCCCACCGGTGTGGAATTCATGGATCGTCTTTCCCTGGAGATTACCTGCAATCACTTGGGGGAAAAAAAACTATATGCTGGTGCAGGGGCGATCCTGCTCATTGAGATAGACGGCAATGACAGGGAACAGGTACTGGAAGAATCTCTGCGGATTGCCGAATTTTGTGCGCAAACAGGCGGCGTTTTGGATTCATATATGGCCGAGGGACCGGCGGAGCAGGAGAAGCTCTGGCGTGTGCGCAAAAGCGCCGGTGAGGCTTATATGGCTTTGGGCACCATTCTCAGTATAGAAGATATCGTTGTTCCTCCGGGCAAGATTGCCGCTATGATTCTCCTAATTGAAGCGCTCTCGCAAAAATACGGTGTGCTGATGCCCAGCTTTGGTCACGTGGGTGACGGAAACCTTCACGTTACGATTATTCAAAATCCTGCCGCCGCCGATCCCGTACAGTCCAGGGAAATGTTGCCAGCAATTCTTCGTGAACTATATCTTCTTACCAGGGAAATGGGAGGGACGCTCAGCGGCGAACACGGTATTGGCCACAAGCGCAAACAATACATGCCGCTGGTGCTGGGAGAGGCGGAACTTTGCACCATGCGGCAAATTAAACGGGCCCTCGATCCGCTGAACATTCTCAATCCAGGCAAAATGATTTCGGGAAACAAGGAAAATAATTAAAATGTCGAAGGGGTGTTGATAGTGGTTCTTCTTTATTCATTGAGCACTTGACCGTGGTGCAAAAAAACCAAGCAGTTGCTTGCGGAGAAGAAAGTTGCTTATGAATGTGTTGAAGTGGATCAAATCAGCGGCAATGCGCAGAAAAACGCGGTGGAGGAGATGAAGAGGCTAACCGGTAAGACCTCTTTTCCTGTACTCGTGATTGACGGCAAAGTAATTCAGGGCTTTAAACCGGAGGAGATTGCGGATGCCCTGGAAAATGAAAAGTAAAATTTTTTGTCCCGTTTGCAGCGTCACCTTTATTTACCGGGAAGAAGTGAAAAAGGGTAAGCAGGTCATCTGTCCGATCTGCGGTGCAAGACTGGAGATTACAGCGGTCTCTCCAGCAATAATAACGCGCCGTTTCACGCAGGAAGCGGAAGCGGAGATCAGGGAGCGCATCGGAACATATGCACGCCTGAAAGGGTATGTTTTTAACGAGGACAAAGAACTGGTGCTGGAGGGAATGCTGCAAAAGTATAAACAGTATGGGGATTTCTATTGCCCCTGCCGTTTCGACAACGTACCGGAAAACGTATGCCCCTGCCTGGATACACGCAAAGGAGAAGTCCGCCGGGAAGGAAAATGTCTTTGAGGCCTTTTTTACCTGCAGCGGTAAGGTCTTACCGCCAAATTTGGAGGTTAAATATGGACAAATATGGCTATGCCGGAGAAATAATTAAGATAAATTTAACGAATGGCAATCTAACAAAGCTGTCTACCTGCAATTACGCGGAGAAATATTTGGGTGGAAGAGGCATGGCAGCGAGAATATTTTGGGAAATGGTGCCGCCCCGCACAAAAGCTTTTGATCCGGCAAATTGTTTGATCGCTGCAACAGGTCCGGTAACAGGATTTTCCGGCATACCAGGCGGTGGAAGATGGCAGATTTGCAGTATCTCACCGATCGTGGAGCCGGAAGTATTTTCCTGTGCCAACCTGGGAGAAAGATGGGGAAGCACCCTAAAGTTCGCAGGTTATGACGCTTTGGTTGTGCAGGGGCGTGCTGAAAAACCGTCTTTCCTGTATATAAACTGCAATGGGATCGAAATAAGGAGCGCATCTTCCCTGTGGGGCAGGTCCTCATTTGAAACATGTGATGCCCTGAAAAGAGAGCTTGGAGACGAAGTAAGCGTCCTGGCCATTGGTCAGGCCGCGGAAAACATGGTTTCTTTTGCCACACTTATAACAGACGACGGTGCATCGGGAGGCAGCGGATTCGGAAGCGTTATGGCGGCGAAGAATTTAAAAGCTATTGTTGTTGCCGGCGGCGATCGGAGACCTGTTGCTGCCGCGCCGCAGGAGGTTAAGGAGATTGCCGGCAAAGTGCGCCTGTTAAGGAAAGAAACATGGAAAGGCTGGCTGGAGAATATACCCGGCAAGACAAAGCTGCGCCCCTGCTACGGTTGTGCCGGCGGCTGTCACCGCAAAAGTTACAAGGAAGACGGTAAGAATTATAAATTTTTCTGCCAGCCCATGCATGTTTACTGGGGGCCGGCTCACGCCTATCAACAAAACGGCACAGAGACAGCCCTGCTGGCAATGAGGCTTTGTGATTCCTATGGGCTGGATACTACAATTATGCATCCCATGATCAACTGGCTTTCGCTCTGTTATGCGGAAGGAATATTAACCGAAAAGGAAACAGGCCTGCCCCTCTCAAAGGTTGGCAGCGCGGAGTTTATCGAAGCGCTGACTCGCAAAATTGCCTTAAGGGAAGGATTTGGCGATCTGTTGTCCGGTGGGATCATCAAGGCCGCCGCAGAAATTGGCAGAAGGGCGCAGGAACTGGCTTCTGTGTGGATAGCAACCCGTGCCGGCGAACTGCGGGATTATGACCCCAGACTCATTCCGGCAAATGCCCTTTTTTACGCCACTGAGCAGCGCAGGCCCGTTAACCAGATACATGAGTTAAGCCACGCCCTCTGGTTGTGGCTTAAATGGTTGCGCAAAGATGAGGACGCTTTTCTATCCTATGATGATCTGGTTACCGCTGCCAATAATTTTTGGGGCGGAGCCGTTGCTGTTGACTATACCAGCGATGAAGGCAAGGCTTTGGCTGTAAAAAAAATCCAGGATCGTGCTTATGCCAAGGAGAGCCTGATCCTTTGCGACTTCCTTTGGCCGCTACTCTGGGTTAGATTCGCTGATGACCACAACGGCGATCCCAGCCTTGAAAGCCGGCTGTTTTCCGCAATAACGGGCAGAGAAATAGATGAGGCGGGTTTGAACAAAATCGGCGAAAGAATTTACAACCTGCAAAGAGCAGTCTTGATCCGTCAGGGATGGGGAGGCAGAAAAGGAGACAGGCTTCTGGATTATCTTTTTGAAGAGCCGTTAGAGGGCGTGTTTTTTAACCCCGATTGCCTGGTGCCGGGGAAGAACGGCCGGGTGGTATCAAAGAAGGGAAATATAATAGACAGGCAAGCCTTTGAAAAGCTTAAAAGTGAATATTATGCGCTGCGCGGCTGGGACGTTACCAGCGGTCTTCTTACCGGGGCAGGGTTGCAGGAGCTCGGCCTCGCCGATATGATTGCCGATTTAAAGGCAGAAGATCTGCTAATTTAACAATTCAGCGCCCTAATCTTCTCTCCAATTCCAGTCCATACCGCCCTTGAACACATTGGCGTTCATTTCGTTGCTGATAAAGAGATTGGCCTCAGGGAAACGCTTTACCATGGCATAATAAAAACCGGCCACATCGCTTGTCCTTGCTATTTCTTCCTCAGTAGCAATGAGGTAATCTCGCATGAAGCTGATTGAACCGGAATCGAAAGGCATTCCCGGTTTTTGATGGCCCGGTATGATTACATCCGCGTTCATACGCTCGATAATGTCTAAATCCTTCAGCCACTGCCCCCGCTCTTCCGCCGTTAATTCGCAAGTGAACGGATGTGCCTCATTAAAAAGCACATCGCTTCCATAAATAGTTTTTATTGAAGGGATCCAGACCAAAGTATTATATTTCATATCACCCATTACACCCGGAATGATCTCAATACGGTATTCTTCCAGCATAAAGTAGTTCTCATTAATGGGCTCGATATTCACTGTTTTTCTGGGCACATTAATGACCCCGATCACCTGTTCCCAGTGCTCTATCTTGCCGAAAAACTGCTGATTGATGGTACGGCACACTTCAGGAATGGCAATGACACGGGCCTGCGGGAAGGCCTCGGCAATATATCCGAGACCAAAGTAATGATCGGGATGGGCATGGGTTATATAAATCATTTTAAGGTACTTGCCTGTTTCCAGTATTTCGGCAATAACGCGATGCGCATTGGATAATGTCCATTGTGCGTCGATTAAAACTGCGTCAGTTTTCCCCGTTACTATTACGGAAGCAACCTCGAAGCCTTTTTCATCGCAGAAAAAAACCTTTGTGGCCGGTAGATCCTTTCCGTGTGCGTCTAAGCGAATCTCCATAATACCCGCCTCCATTCCAAAGATGTATCAGCTTGCATGCGCTTAAATTATAGCAAAAATTTTCAGTCTATGCAAAAGTTATTGAAATTGTGATAAAGTCAAGCCACTGCAGGAAAAAATTTTCCTCACCGAACACGCTGCTACGCAGGATGGCAGAGACCCCGTAAAGCCATGGTCAAGAAAGTCGATTTTCCTCTTAATGCAGGCAGATTGTCAACGAGCGCTTCCTCAAAGGCTTTTTTTGGGTTCTTGCGCTCTTCCTGTACCGCTTCCTCGGACACCTTCATCAGGTTCATTGTTCTTGGCACCTGAGCCAGGTAACGCTCACGCACCGAACAGCCGTTAGCTGTCATGACCCTAAGTTTTGCCATCTGGTTAGCGCCTTGTTTACTCCATGCCTTCGGACGGCTGCTGAGTCGGGCAGATAAAATGTGGCTGACATGACCTTCAGCACTGCAGCCTTGGGCGGCACTATGGGTTTTGTAGACCTCTATCCCCTCCCAATTATGTACTGCCAACACTTGAGAATGGCAGGCTCACGCTCAGGATGGGTAGCTTTAAATTCCTGAAGGACTCTGCCTATGTCTACGGTGTCAGCTCGCTTCACAGCGCGCCAGACCGCTCCTTTAGCCTTTTTATCAGGGCCGACAATGATCGCGGGAAGAAGCAGAAGTGGCCCACAACATCCTTAATATTGCCTTTGTCTGGAATCAGCACCAACCATATTATCATGATGAGCAGCGTGGCCTGTTCATTATGCCCTGGGTCAGGCTGCACGCGGCTAAGGATTATTACCGCATGGCTGCTTTACTGGAACAACATCCGGAGATTAAGGCAACTTTCAGCCTCAGCCCTTCCCTCTTGGATCAGCTAGAGAGCTATGTTGGCGGTCAGACTCCCGATTTATATCTTAACGTGATGAAAAATTCCCGGGAACTGGATGAAAGGGAGCAGTCATTTTTACTGTGCCATTATTTTGAGATTCAGCACGAAAGGGTTATTTCCAAATACCCATTCTATTGGCAATTACTGGAGAGACGTGGCTTTGCAGAACCCCATACCCAAGAATTGGAAAGGGCCCGCTAGCGCTATACCGTGCAGGATTACCTTGATCTGCAGGTATGGTTCAACCTGGTCTGGATTGACCCGGAAATCCGCCGCGCTAGGCTCGATTAATCGTAGGGAACGGTTGTAGGGGCAGGACAAGAGCCCTGCCCCTACAACCGTTCCGCAAAACTGATTATCTTTCCAAAAAGGAGTTCAGCCCACCAAGGTAGAATAAAACGTAATGAACGGTCCTGATTAAATGCGGATGTCAGTGGTCGGAGTGCCGGTGTGCCAGAAAAAAACCAAAGCATTGCTGATAGATCCCCATAACGCACGTAGAACCGTAGGGAACGGCTGCGGGCGGGCACGGAGCCCTGCCCCTACGACCGTTCCACATCCCTGCTCCTGCAACTGCTGCGCCGGGAGGCAAAAAGATTGGATTATCGCCAGGCAAGACTGGAACTGAAAAAGGGCAAAATGCATTCCCTGTACCTTTTTTCCGGCAGCGAGGAGATCCTCAAAGAAGAACTGCTTGCGGAGATGATCGAGCTGCTGCGCCAGCGTGGGCTTGAGCCCGAACTAATGCGGTTGGACGGCAAAAAGGTGGAGTGGCCGGAACTGCGCCAGGAATTGGATCAGTTGACCATCTTTTCCCGGGGTCGTGTGCTGCTGGTGAAAAATGCCCCCTATTTCCATACCGCAGGAGACGGCAGGGGCAAAGGGGCGGCAAACAAGGAAGTTTTACCATCGAAAGGACGCTCTCCTGAGAACCTTCCGGCAGAGGATGAGATCGGCGCTATTCTTGCTGATCATACGCACAACACGCTTCTTGTTTTTTCCGTACCGGAGGTGGACAGGCGCAGGAAACTAGCCAAGTACCTGGAGAAAAAGGGGGTTCTGATAGATTTTCCCGCCCTCCAGGGAACCATGCTGGTCCGCTGGATCCGTGAGGAACTGAGCCGTAAGGCAAAAGAGATAGACGAAGACGCCTTGAATATGCTGCTGCAGAGAAGCGGCGAAAACCTTGCTCTGCTTAAAAAGGAACTGGAAAAACTGACTCTCTACATGGGTGCGCAAAAAAAGATTGATTGTTCTGCTGTGGAAAAAATAGTTCCGGAAAATGCGGAGAGCAACATTTTCTCTCTTGTAGACGAGCTGGGACGCAAAAACGGTGTTGATGCGGTTAACCATCTTATGAAGATGCGCCGTCAGAATGAGCCTCCCTTGCGTATGCTGGCCATGATCGCTCGCCATTTCCGCCTGCTCTATCATGCCCGCCTGTTGCAGCAGCAGGGAGTGCCAGCCGCGAAACTATCTGTCTCCTTGCAGGTGCCGCCGTTTGTGACATATAAACTCCTGGAACAGCTACCAAATTTTTCAGGCAACTCCCTTCCTCGCATCATCGCCCTGCTTAAGGAAACAGACCTTCAGATAAAAACAGGCCGTCTCCAGGGAGAGGAAGCCCTGGAGCAGCTGGTCTTAAAATTGTCCTTTATATAAACGAAAAATAATTTCCATACCAGGGATTGACAGGAGTTTTAATCCCGATCTAGAATGAAAATGAGAACAGGTTTCATCTCAGGCCATATGTTGATTTCCAAGGTGGCTGACAAAGATGACGCTTGAACAGGCGAAAACCGGTGATAAATTAATCATCAAAAAAATCAGAGATTCCCAAACGCGGATTAAGGCTATTCGCTTTGGCGTAATGGAAGGGGTAGAGGTAACCTGTACGGAAAATCTGCCATACGGACCGGTGGTAATCCAGCGGGGGCGTCAGGAATTGGCTGTGGGCCGGGGGTTGGCCCGGCGTATTAAGGTGGAACCGGCCTAGTGCCATGCGGAAAGAAGGAATGCCCCCCCCAAAATGTCTTCGCACAAAAAAACAATTGTGCTGGCCGGCAACCCCAACGTGGGAAAGTCGTTTTTTTTAACGCGCTGACCAACCGTTATGTGGATGTATCCAACTTCCCCGGGACAACAGTGGATATAAGCCATGGTTCCATAGGAAAGGACATTTTCCTTGACACCCCCGGTATTTAAGGACGGTTTGCTGATTTGGCTGGGTTCTTTTATTACCGCTTTCAGTGTGGGCGGCCTGCTGGCCAGCGTTATCGGAATATAAAAAGGGCGAAAAAAACTAAAGCCTCCATTGCGCATGCGCCAGGAGGCTTTTTTATATCAGCTGGCGTCTCTATGCAATTTCCTGGCAAGACGAGATTTTTTCCGTGCTGCCGTTTTTTTGTGCAGAACGCCTTTTGACGCGGCTTTATCAATAAGCCTGCTGGCCTGCCTGCAATTGTCTTGTGCCTCCTGCGTTTCGTCTCCTTCCAGCGACGTAAAAAATTTCTTTACCGCTGTTTTTAGCTGCGATTTAACCTGACGGTTGCGCTGGCGCCTTACTTCCGCCTGCTTCATGCGTTTAATAGCTGATTTAATGTTAGGCACGCTTTCACCTCCTCAACAGGCATTATTCTAACACGGCTGCTGGAAAAAAGCAACTCCCGGCAAAAAGGGGTGTGCACGACAATTTTTTGATTTAGAGAGCCTTTTGCGCTGTAAGCATTTTTCGCTGAACCAGCGAAAAATGCTTACAGCGCAAAAGGCTCTTTCAGAATATTTATTGACAAGAGGGCTGTTTCAGGCTAACATATTAATATAAAGTATTCCATGATATTTATTAAAGTCCAAGAAAGAGAACAGACTATGGTGCGGTAAAAGAACAATTTGCAGAGGAGGAGCTTTCAAAATGGCCGTGCGGGAAATAAAAAAAGATATATATGCTGTAGGAGCACTGGACTGGGAACGGCGTCTTTTCGACGAACTGATTCCCCTGCCGGATGGGACAAGCTACAATGCCTACCTGGTTAAGGGCAGCGAAAAGACGGTCCTGCTGGACACAGTGGATCCTACCAAAGGGCAGGAATTGCGTGACCATTTGCGTGCGCTCAATGTGGATAAGATCGATTATATTGTGGCCCATCACGGAGAACAGGATCATTCGGGGACCATTCCGGAAATTTTAGAGCTTTACCCCGAAGCAATGGTGCTAACCAACGAAAAGTGCAGCGTCATACTGCAGGATCTGCTGCACATTCCCGCGGCAAAGTTCCGGGTTGTGCAGGACGAGGAGACTATCTCCCTGGGAGGTAAGACGCTTAAGTTTATCTTTACCCCATGGGTACACTGGCCGGAGACGATAGTTACCTACCTGCCGGAAGATAAAATCCTCTTCAGTTGTGATTTCTTTAGTTCCCACCTGGCGGCAGGGGAGCTCTTCGCCCGCAACCAAAGCAACACTTACAGCGCGGCAAAACGTTTTTTTTCCGAAATTATGATGCCTTTCCGCGCGGCAATCCGCAACAATCTGAAAAGACTGGAGAATCTGGAAATCGAAATGATCGCACCGAGCCATGGACCTGTTTATGATAATCCCGCCATTATCCTTGATGCTTACCGGGAATGGAGCGATGAAGCCGGGGTGAAAAACGAGGCGGTGATTATTTACGTTTCCATGCACGGCAGTACGGAAAAAATGGTGCGCGTCCTCACAGAAGCCCTGATCAAACGGGGCGTAAGCGTAAAACCTTTTCGCCTCACCGTGACTGATACGGGAGAACTGGCTGCCGCCCTGGTGGATGCGGCTACGCTCGTGGTTGCTTCCCCCGCGGTTCTGGGCGGACCCCATCCTCAGGTTGCCTATGCTGCGATGCTGGCTGCCGCCCTGCGTCCCCGTGTAAAGTTCGCCGCCATTATTGGCTCCTACGGCTGGGGCAGTAAGATGGTTGAGCAGCTAGGAGGCCTGCTGGGCGCCCTCAAAGCGGAACTGCTCGAACCGGTGGTGGTAAAAGGTTATCCCCGGGAAGAACACCTGGCTGCTTTGGATGAACTGGCTGCCCAGATCGCCCAACGCCATAAAAGTTTCGTGACACAATGAAAATTGGTAACTGTCGTAGGGAACACGGGCGGGCACGGAGACCCGCCCCTACGACCGTTCCGCAAATTCTTTGCCGATTTGGGGTTTCGGTTTTTATAGAATAAAAGAAGGGGGCCTTGGCGGCCCCCTTTCCTACGGCCTCCTTCCCTGTGGTTACCTTTTCTTGTTAGTACGGTCACAAATACTGCCGGTGGTACGCTCACAGGCATTATCTTTAAATTCCCGTTCCACTTCCAGGTCTGCACCAGCTTCAACATTTACATTGGTCATGCCGCGATTGCTGTAATTGGGCTTCTGTTTTCTGCTTTTGTTGTATTTTTTTGCCAACACAATCCATCCTTTCCTGTGTTTATTTTTTGCATATATTTCGCTTCTATCCTTGCTTTTTAATTTTTCATTCGGGCATAAATGCAGGGCAAGATCATATTTAATTAACATAACAGGTGCCAAGCGCTTTTAATGGATGATTCCTTGTGGTAAAATAACACAAAACGGGGGAAGGAGATGGGTGCATTGATCGAAATGAAAGTGCATGCCGTGACAGTTGATCAAAGCGGGGGATTTCTCGTCCTCTTAACAGATAAGGAAACGAAAAAAGTGCTGCCCATCTCCGTTGGACCATTTGAAGCCCAGGCCATTGCTTCTTTTCTCCAGGGAAAAACCTTTCCCCGGCCTCTTGCTCACGACCTGCTCAAACTGTTGTGTGAAAACCTTGGCGGGGTGCTGGAAAAAATAGTCATTACCGATATCCGTGATAGCACTTACTACGCCGAGCTTTATCTTGAGCAAAACGATAAAATCGTTGTTGTAGATTCCCGCCCCAGCGATGCTATTGCCCTGGCCGTGCGCTACGGTGCGCCGATTTATATGCAGCTGCGTCTGGTGGAATTTACCTATGACTGCAAAGAATTTATGCAGGAAGACATGGACGACGAAGAAGAAACACATTAGGGAAAATTTCCTCCGGTGTAAATGAAGATTACGTAAGGGCGGGTCTTTTGTGCCCGCCCTTATTACTAAACAAAGGAGGAGAGGCTGATGGTCATTCAGGATGGACAAGTTGCCACACTATACCGCTGGCTGGAGGAAGGCTTGCCCGGACGGTCAGTGGTTTTCAGTGGAGCGGGGATTAGTACCGCTTCCGGCATACCTGACTTCCGCAGCCCCGGTGGGTTGTGGGCACGTTTTGATCCGGATGAACTTTCTTTTCCCCGTTTTCTTGCCAGCGCACAGAGCCGGCGCCGTTACTGGGAATTTTATCGCGAAAACTGGAAAATTTCCCGGGAAGCACTACCCAATGCCGCCCATCATGTTGTGGCTGCGCTGGAACATAGAGGCATGCTTTCCGCTGTGATCACCCAGAATATAGACGGTCTGCACCAGCAAGGGGGAAATTCGCCGGAGAAGGTGCTGGAGCTGCATGGCAATATGTGGGAGGTGCGCTGCCTTTCCTGCAGCCGTTCCTATCCCTGGGAAGACATTTACCTGCGACTGGAAGAAGGCAGGACAGTGGAAGACTGCAATTGTGGAGGTTTTCTCAAGCCGGCAACCATTTCTTTCGGTCAATCTCTGTCGGAAAAGATCCTGGAAGAAGCACGCCGTCACACCGTTAATAGTGAACTTTTTATCTGTATCGGCTCATCTCTGGTAGTATACCCGGCGGCGTCTTTTCCCCAGTTGGCAAAGCAGAGCGCTGCCAGGCTGGTGATCATCAACCGTGAACCTACAGTGATAGACCATCTGGCTGATCTTGTGATCAACGACGAAGCTTCTGCAGTCATGTCCGCTTTGAGGGATCTGCTGCATATTTAACTCATGACCTGAATATGCTGAAGAGTCCTTTTTTCTCTTTATCCACCGGAACGATTATATCCTCATGTATGGAGCGGAGAATGGCGAAGACTGTGCGGGTGTCCCCGTACGCCATCTCCGGTGTTACATGCGGGGGCTCCTTATAGACCAGGAAAAGGAGAAGATGATGATATGAGTATGCATGAATTGGCCCGCCAGGTAAAAGAGTCTTCACTTAAACTGGCCGCGGCAGGCTCTGAACTGAAAAATAGGGCTCTGGCACTGATGGTGGCGTCACTGAATGGGCGCAAAGATGAAATCATCAGGGCTAACCTCGCAGATCTGGAGCGAAGCAAGCAGGAAAACCTGGCTGCCCCCCTTTTAAAGAGGCTAGTATTTAATGAGGCAAAAATTGCCGATGCGGTTGACGGTATCAACGGCCTGATCGGGCTTGATGACCCTGTGGGCAGGACGTTGCTTTCCATGGAGCTGGATGAAGGGCTGGAGCTCTATAAAGTAACCTGCCCGATTGGTGTAATCGGCGTTATTTTTGAATCAAGGCCCGATGCCCTTGTGCAGATTGCAACCCTTTGCCTTAAAAGCGGAAACGGCGTTCTCCTGAAGGGGGGGGCGGAGGCAAAGGAAACAAATCGTATCCTGGCCGAGGTTATTGTCGATGCAGCTGTGGCGGCTGGTATTCCCGCAAACTGGGCCGCACTTTTGGAAACGCGGGCGGAAGTAAACGATATGCTCAAAATGGATCGTTATATTGACCTTATTATCCCCAGGGGTTCCAATGACTTTGTGCGTTATATCATGGACAATTCAACCATTCCCGTGATGGGCCACGCAGACGGTATTTGCCACTGCTATGTCGATGCCGGCGCAGACATTGAGATGGCTCTGCAGATCGTCGTTGATTCCAAAACGCAGTACGTAGCCGTATGCAATGCCACAGAGACACTCCTTGTCCATGAAAAGATTGCGGCGCAGTTTTTACCTCTGCTTCAGCGCGCAATGGATGAGAAAAAAGTGGAGTTGGTTGGATGCCCCAGAACCCAGGTCCTGATCCCAATCGCTCCAGCCATTGAAGATGATTGGAAAACTGAATATCTTGATTATAAATTATCCATAAAAGTTGTCTCCGGCCTCGATGAGGCTGTTGCGCACATTAACAAATACGGTTCAGGGCATACCGATACGATCATTACCGCGCAGAAAGAAAGGGCTGCCCGCTTCATGGACTATGTGGATTCAGGCAATGTTTTTTGGAACTGCTCCACCCGTTTTAGTGACGGTTTCCGCTACGGCTTTGGCGCCGAGGTGGGGATAGCCACCGGGAAGATACATGCCAGAGGCCCGGTGGGGCTTGACGGCCTGGTTATTTATAAGTATAAGCTGCTTGGCTGTGGTCATGTTGTTGAGGAGTATGCCGACCGCCGCAAGACATTTAAACACAGGAATATGCAAAAGGAATATTCACTGTAATACTTCATTTAGGGTTAAGCAGGGCAAACATATTTTTTTTGTACGCTTCCACGCCCGGTTGATCAAAAGGATTTACACCCAGCAGATAACCGCTTACGGCACAGGCTTTTTCGAAGAAATAGACGAGTTGACCGTAACAACGGGGAGTCATCTCCGGGATGATGATCTTTAAGTTGGCGACGCCTCCGCTGCTGTGGGCCATAATCGTTCCCGCGCAGGCCTGTTTATTGACATGGTGCAAAGTTTTCCCGGTTAAAAAGTTAAGTTCGTCAATGTTCTCTGCAAGGGGAGGTATTTCAAGGTCTTGCGGCGGTTTTTCCAGCCAGAGAGTGGTAAGGAAAAGATTGCGGTAGCCGTCCTGTATGAACTGGCCCATCGCGTGCAGGTCTGCGGAAAAACTGACCCCTGCAGGGAAAATCCCCTTTTGATCTTTACCTTCACTTTCACCAAAAAGCTGCTTCCACCATTCCGTAAATAAAGAAAATGACGGCTCATAACTGGCCAGCAGCTCAATTATCTTGCCTTTACGATACAAAATCTGGCGCAGCGCGGCATATAGATAAGCGGGATTGTCAGTAAGCTTCTCCTCGTCGTACAAGCGGCATCCGCGACGCGCCCCGGTCATGATCTCGGCAATGTCAATACCGGCCACAGCCACAGGGAGCAGACCCACCGCCGTAAGCACGGAATAACGACCGCCGATGTCGCCCGGCACGGTAAAGGTTTCATAACCTTCCTGCTGGGCGAGCCGGCGCAGCGATCCCTTTTCCCCGGTAGTAGCGATAATGCGCTCCCGTGCGCCCTTCTTGCCGTAACGTTTTTCCAGCATATTCCTAAAAAAACGGAAAGCCAAGGCAGGCTCCAGAGTGTTTCCCGACTTGGAGACAACGTTGATCACCAGATCCTGTTGATCGATCAAATCCCAAAGATGAGCCAAATAAGTAGCGCTGAGGTTACAGCCGGCAAAGAAGATACGGGGACCTCCCCTTTTTTCTCGCGGCAGCTGGTTATAAAAACTGTGACTGAGGAGCTCCAGGGCGGAGCGGGCCCCTAGGTAGGAACCGCCGATCCCAATTACCACTAATGCTTCCGCCCTTTCTCTGATCTGCGCGGCAACCCGGGCAATTTTATCCACGTCCTCACGGCTGCAATGGAGAGGCCAGCCCAGCCACCCCAGGTATTCCCGGCCGGGGCCTTCATAGCGGTGCAGCGTCTCATGGGCGGCAAGCACCTGTGTTTCCAGTGCATCCAGTTCATGCTTCTTCACAAAATCACCCGCATCAGCATAATCGAAAATAATCTCGCCGTTCATAATACCCCCCGCTTTTTACCTAAAGTATTTCCTTAAAAACTCCATTTTCTCCATTATGGTATTATAATTGCTCTACTGCCGTCAAGCGGCGTCAGGCGTTTTCCCCGCCACTCCGAAAATATTACTTAAAAAATTTCAAAAATAATTTTCAAGAAAGCAGGAATTTTAAAAGGGCTAGCGAAATAGGATTAATAATATATATAAGATGTTAATTAACCAGTTTATTATTTCCAAAGGGCGTATGCTGCACTGCAATAAGTGCAGTTTATAAAAAAACACATTTGGGGGTGAGGAAAAGATGTTTGTTTTAAGGAAAGGAATTTTATAATTGATATTGAATAAGGTAAAGGAGGTAAACAAAATCTATTATTAATTGATGAGTGGGGTAACTACTAAGATGCAGATTACACGTCAGAGTGAGTATGCCATCCGTACCATAATAGAACTGGCAAATGCCGCTAAAGGAGAGCTGGTAACTACCAAAACTATTTCCCAACATCAGGAAATCCCGGAGGTATTTTTAAAAAAAACAATCCAGCTTCTGACAAATGCCGGGTTAATCACTACGCAGCGAGGTACCAAAGGCGGTGTGCGTCTGGCCGTTCCGGCAATGGATATCTTCATTGCCGATATTATTACGGCAGTGGAGGGGAAATTGGCGATAAATGTATGCCTTTCTACGGTATACGAATGCCCGAACAAATCCGTATGCCGGGTACGCGATATTTTAGGGCGGGCTCAGGCCGCTATGCTGGCTGAGTTGAGCCGGGAAAGCATTGCGGATCTTGTAACCCTTCGCGCAGAAAAATGTTGAATGTCTTCGCATATTACTTTAAAATTAATGAAAAGGAGAGATGTAGAAATGTTTTGCCATCAGTGTGAACAAACGGCCCATGGAACCGGATGTACAGTAAGGGGGGTTTGTGGTAAAAAACCGGATGTGGCGGCGTTGCAGGACCTACTGGTACACTCTCTGAAGGGATTGTCCCTGGCAGCCCATGAGGGACGGCGAGTCGGTGCCGTGGACAAGGAGGTAGACCAATTCACAACGGAAACATTGTTCTCCACCTTGACCAACGTTAATTTCAACTCCCAGCGCTTTGTGGAGTTCATTGAGCGCACTGTATCCCTCACCGGCACGCTGAAGGAGAAAGTAAAGGCGGCAGGAGGCAATGTGGAATTTAGCGATCCGGCAGCTGCTTTTACACCTGCCGCAGGTTTGGATGCCCTCATCAAGCAAGGGGAAGAGATTGGACAACCATGGGACAGCAAGGCGGAAGCGGATATCCAGTCGTTGCAGCAGACCATGCTCTTCGGGCTCAAGGGGTTGGCCGCCTACTCGCATCACGCCGCAGTGCTCGGCCAGGAGGACGACGGAATTTATGCCTTTATCCACGGGGCGCTGGCATCTTTGACTGCGGACAAGCAGCTCAGCTTTGCGCAGTGGGTTGATGCTGTTCTTAAAGTGGGGGAAGTCAACCTGCGGGCTATGGAACTGCTCGACGCGGGGAACACCGGTGCATTCGGCCATCCCGTGCCTACGCAAGTCCCCCTTGGGCACAAAAAGGGTAAATCTCTGCTCGTATCGGGCCATGATCTGAAAGACCTCCAGACTATCCTAGAGCAGAGCGCCGGCAAAGGCATTAATGTTTATAGTCATGTCGAAATGCTGCCGGCCCACGGCTATCCCTGGTTGAAGAAATATGCGCATTTTTACGGCCACTTTGGTACCGCCTGGCAGAATCAAAAAAAGGAGTTCTCCCAATTTCCCGGTGCCATTGTCATGACCACGAACTGTATTCAGGAGCCACAAGATTCCTACATGGGCAATATCTTTACAACCGCCATGGCCGGTTGGCCGGGGGCCGTCCATCTCACGGGCGGCGATTTTGGCCCGGTTATACAGAAAGCACTGGAGATGCCCGGTTTTGCGGAAGATTTGGACCAGGGGAGTGTAACGGTCGGCTTTGCCCGAAATACGGTACTGGGCGTGGCCGATAAGGTAATCGATGCCGTAAAAGGAGGCGCGATCAGGCATTTCTTCCTGGTTGGCGGTTGTGACGGGGCCAAGACGGGCCGCAGTTATTATACGGAATTTGTGGAGAAAACACCTGTGGATACGGTGGTGCTCACTCTTGCCTGCGGCAAGTACCGTTTCTTTGATAAGAAACTGGGAGATATTGATGGTATTCCGCGGCTTTTGGATATGGGGCAGTGCAACGATGCCTATTCCGCCGTCCAGGTGGCCCTGGCCCTGGCTAACGCCTTCTCTTGCGGGGTAAACGATCTGCCCCTGACCCTGGTCCTTTCCTGGTACGAACAAAAAGCATGCGCAATCTTGCTCTCCCTCTTCCATCTAGGCGTAAAAAATATTTACCTGGGCCCGAGCCTGCCTGCTTTCATTTCTCCCAATATCCTCGATTTTCTGGTGAAGACCTTTGACGTTAAACCTATCTCTACAGCAGAAGCGGATTTGGCGGCAATCCTGCAAAAGTAGGGAATGGTCTTGACCAATGCGCCCGGGCAGGGTAAGCCCTGCCCGGGCAAATATATTATATATAGTATACAAGGGGGAACATGCTTGATCTTTCAGCATAATTATATTGAAGGCAGAACTATTGAAGATGTCTGGCGGGACGCCATGTGGTGCTGTGTGCGTAACGGCCATGCGTACAGGGTTGAAGTGGGCAGCTACGAAGGGCAAACCAGAAAACAGTTGGACTATGCGGTGCTTCGGGTGCTTGAACCCCATACCCGCCCCTTGAGCGTAAGGATTCCCGAAGCCTGCGCTTTTGCCGCTCCCACCTCTGAGGATAAAATTTGGCGTTATTTTAGCGACTATATTATTGGGACGGGAAAAAGCCCCAATGAAGATTATACTTACGGCGAATTTATTGTGCCCCAAATACCGAGGGCTGTCGCGCTATTAAATAATGCTGCCGGAAACACGAACCAGGCCTGCATCCAGATCGGCAACGAAGCCTCAATTAACCTTAATGACCCTCCCTGTCTCAGGGTGATTGCATTTAAAGTGGTAAACGGCTTATTGCAGCTGTCGGTCTTTTTCCGCAGTTGGGATCTTTTTGCCGCTCTTCCGGAAAATCTTGGAGGACTGCAGCTGCTTAAAGAATACATCCTGGCCCAATTAAACTTTACTGTCCAGGATGGGCCGATCGTGGCATACAGCGACGGCCTGCATATCTACGAACAGTATTTTCCCCTGGTAAACAGATTAAACGTAGAAAAAATAGGACAGTAAGGGAGAGCGGATCGGTATTATGTTAACCAAAATCAGAAAAAGGGACGGCCAGATCGTCCCTTTTGATCAGGATAAAATAACCATCGCGATTTTCAAAGCGGCAAAAGCTGTAGGTGGAAGCGACTTTGGACGGGCCAAATACCTCTCTGACCAGGCGGTAAAATTAATAGAGGAAAATTATGCGGAGAGGATCCCTGCCGTAGAGGAGATCCAGGACATCGTTGAAAAGGTATTAATCGAAAACGGCCATGCCAAAACGGCCAAGGCATATATCCTTTACCGCAAGCAGCGCACGGAGATAAGGGACTTTCAGTCCCTGATGGTGAATACGGGCAAGATGGTCCAGGAATACCTTGAACGTCACGACTGGCGCGTCAACGAAAACAGCAACATGAACTACTCCCTGCAGGGCTTAAACAACCATATCATCGCCGGCATTACGCAAAAATACTGGATCGAAAAGATATACCCAGCGGAGATTCGCTTAGCCCATGAAAGCGGTGATATGCACATCCACGACCTTGGCCTTTTGGCCCCGTATTGCTGCGGCTGGAGCCTCGAAGACTTATTGACTCACGGTTTCCGGGGAGCTCCGCAAAAGGTGACCTCCAGCCCTCCCAAGCATTTCCGCACAGCTCTCGGCCAGCTGATTAACTTTTTCTATACCTTGCAGGGGGAGGCCGCCGGCGCCCAGGCTATTGCCAACTTTGACACCTATCTGGCTCCTTTTATACGCTATGACGGT